>Ga0207951_100179_pt1 | contig 40527 bp, 41 predicted proteins | sample Subbio12Aug_8Bad_FD_184830 | JGI IMG/M metagenome (GOLD analysis project Ga0207951, IMG submission 184830) | Serpentinite rock and fluid subsurface biosphere microbial communities from McLaughlin Reserve, California, USA - CR12Aug_8Bad (SPAdes) | ecosystem: Environmental > Terrestrial > Deep... | reverse complement strand
GAGAATTCCTTAAGACACCTCACACATCGCAGATGCAGGATGGCCTGCACTCCCCCTTTGATCAGGACCGACTCTCCTACCCTCCTGATTTTTGCTTCGGATTGAAGCGGGCTTTCGAACTCGAAGTCTATCTCGGAAAGGCTTTCGAGATAGACTGAGAGAGCCGCCGGCTCTTCTTTCCACTTCAGTTCCAACCCCTCATCGGGAATCTCATCCAGTTTTAAAGTCAACATACCGATTCTGTTAAGATTCGATAAATTAGATTGTTAAATATAAAAGAAAACCTTTCTTTGTCAAGTGGCATTAAAAGAATTAAGGCGTGAATGTTCCGGGCTGTTTTAAAAATCGTTAGTATATTAACAGATTTATGGAATTTACCGCAAGTTTTCCTTAAATTTTTTCGGGGTAGGAAAATGAGGCGCAGGGATGAGGGGGTAAAGGGGGATGAAAGATCATCGATGAGTTCTGGGAAACATCTTCAGGAAGAGATGAAGGGGTTCATTCGACTTCTTAATCTTGATGAGCGCCTCGATCTCAAGGAGGTCAAATCCTGAATAGGTTTTGGAGTCAAGCTCTATCCCAAACCGTTTATGGATTCGCCCGGCGAGGTGGTTTCGTAAGGCTAAATCGTAGTCCTTGTATTCCGGGTCCTGAGGCCCGGCGAACAGTTTGCCTTGATAAGCATAGATTCGGAAAGCCATTTCCTTTGGGCCGGAAGGCGCAGGACCAGCCATAGCGATGGAACAAGCGAGGGCAAGAATTAAAATAATCCATATCGATTTCATATATTTAAATTACTCCATCTCATTTCAAAAAGTCAAGTTTTTTTTATTTTTTTATTTTATTAAAAATTGGTGCACTGTGCCTCGGCCCACAGGGTTGGGGGTCTTGTCCAAGATTTAGAACGCGGGGCATTAGATGTTATGGGTAACCTTCGTTTTCAGTAAGATAACGGTATGACTCAGGTTTAGGCAATGTAGTTTAATATTAGAGGTTCCGCCCTAAAGCTTCTCCAATCCCTCCAACCCTGTGCGCCGGAAGGATGCCAATTCTGGAAATGTGATTTTTTCACAGCTTCTGAGAGGTTATTTTATTTCTCTTGTCTCATGTCTGTTCCTGTGTTATTTTTTTAACAGGCCATAAAGATGAACTTGTCGATCTTACATGAGATCTTTGCTTCGATGGAACAGGGCGTCGTCTTTATCGACGACCAAAACCGGATCTCCTATTTCAATCCAGCCGCAGAAAGGCTTCGAAACACTCCTCTCAATGAGATGCTGGGCCAGTCCATCCTGCACTGTCATCCAAAGAAAGCCCATCCAAAGGTGCTGAAAATTATCGAAGATTTAAGATCGGGGAAGATTAAAGGGCATCACCGGATGAACCTCCAGTTGGTCAAGGGGAAATTTTATGACAATACCTATTCTGCGGTCTGGGGTCCGGGGAATGAATATTTAGGCGTGATTGTTGTCACGCAGGAGGTGACGGAACGAAAAAAAGCTGAAGACGAGCTCAAAGAGGCATTGATCAAGCTTCAATTGGCAAACGAGGAATTACTCCGTTCAGACCGGATGAAGGACGATTTTCTGTCCAATGTGAGCCATGAATTGAAGACCCCCATGATCTCTGTGATGGGATATATCGGGATGATCCTCAAGGAGAAAGTGGGTTCCTTAACCGAACAGCAAAAGAGGTTTTTGGAGATTTCCTATAAAAACCTCCATAAGCTCGGAAAGAATATCGACAACCTTCTGGATCTTGCAGAGATCGGAATTCGGAAAGAGGTCTATACGTTTGAACCGGTCGATCTGGTTAAGGTCATTCAATTCTCCTGTTCAACCGTTGAACCTCTGGCGAAAGAATATCAGATAGAATTGGAGACTCAACTTCCTGCGGGGCCGTTGGCCATCGATGGCGTGGCGGATAAACTTGACCAGCTTTTCGATAACCTTCTCACCAATGCCATCAAATACAACCGCCGGGGAGGAAAGATTGCCGTTACCCTTGCGGAAAATGATCGGTTTGCCTTTGCCCGCATTATGGATACGGGCATTGGAATCTCCCACCAATCCCTGAATGAAGTCTTCACCCGTTTCTTTCAGGAAGAAACAAAACCCCTCGGAGATTCCAGGGGGCTTGGGATCGGACTTTCACTTGTGCAGGAGATCGTAAAACTCCATCGTGGAGAGGTAAAGATCGAGAGCGAGCAGGGAAAAGGAACCGTCTTTTCGGTCATGCTACCCAAGTGTCCCAATAAATGATGGGACAATCACCAAATCCCAAGCACCAATAATCAAATAATTACCAGATTCCAATCTCTAAACATTTGGTTATTGGGTCATTGGAAATTATTTGGAATTTGCCTGCCTGCCGGTAGGCAGGGGATTTGGATATTGGGATTTTTTTTTAAACCAGTTTTCTCTCCATCAGGAAGTTCATTGAGGCTTGGCATGAGGTGGTCGCAAGAGAGATCCCTTCGGAAAAGGACCTGTGGGCCTCCTGAAAGTGTGACATCTGAATCCTTCCGATGATCTCCATCAATTTTCTCTCGAGGTCAACATAGTGATCCAGGCCAATCACATTCTGAGCAATCCGGAGTTCCCGGAGTAAGGCCTCGAGATACCAGATCAAAACCTTTCTTCCTCCGGAGTGCTCCTCCTCGCCCTTGAGAGTGACCAACAGCTCAAGGAGGTTTGTTCCTATGATCAGTCCGGACTTCATCTTCTCCGAGTACTGAAAATCGAGAATGGCTTTTCTGGTATCCATGGTAAGATCCTTTTGTCTTAAAAAAAATTTTAAGGGCCATAGGAAAGGGTAAACCTGCCTACCGGCCCCGGTCCCGACCGAGGACGGGGCAGGCAGGGATGCCCATTTCGTGAAGGGGTTACGTAAATCGTCTTAAAATCCAAACCCAAAATATTTGAAATTTCTCCACCATTAACCCTCCCCCTTTGTAAAAGGGGGATTGAGGGGGATTTTGACAGGTCTCAAATCCCCCCTCGCCCCCCTTTGCTAAAGGGGGGTAATTCTATTGGGAATGTTTCGACAATCTTTTAACGATTATCGATAGGGCTTCAGACGCTCCAATAGTTTCGGATCGACGACGATTCCCAGCTTTCCGGCCAGGTCGACGTGTTCGATGGCGAGTTTAAATTCTCCTCTTTCAAAATAGATGAATGCCAGGTGATAGTGAGGCAATGCGTATTTCGGATCGATCTCCAGGGCTTTTTTAAAAGACTCCGTGGCCTCTTCCACCCTCCCCTGCTGGCGATGGAGGCTTCCGATATTGAAATATCCTCTTGCATAATCCGGTTTGATCTCAACCGTTTTCATATAAGCCGAGAGGGCATCATTTGTCTTTCCCGTTCTAAAGTGGATATTCCCTAAGTTATTAAGCGCCTCTACATAATTGGGGTTGACCTGAAAAGCCTTCTGATATTGGACGGCTGCCTCTTTAAGGTTTCCCTTCTCTGCGTAGGCCACCCCCAAATGAAAATAAGCCTCTGCAAAACTCGAGTCAATCCCAATCGCTTTCTTATATTGGGAGATCTCCTTATCCCACTTCCCCTGTCTTCCATAGGCCAATCCGAGGTTGAGATGCGCCCTCGAATGCTTTGGGTCTAATTTCAGAACCTGTTGATATTCGTTGACCGCCTCCTCCAGATTTCCCCTTTCCGCCGCTTTAAAGGCTGATTGAAAGCGCTCCTCAAGGCTCTGGGCCTTGTCCTCTTTCTTTGTCTTGGCCGATGTCCCGCATGAAACCAAAAGAAGAACGACGATCAAGATGAAGGATGATTTTAATAGGGTTTTCAAAAGTCCTCTCCTTTCTTAAAACTTTTCTGAATCATTAACAAAAAATTGAAAACAAATCAAGAAATTATTATTCTGAGCATATCTTCCTTTGCCTTTTCAACCTCTTCTATGGTAATATTTCAATTAAACCCTGATACCCTTTTTGCCATGCCGATAAAAATGGGAGGGCTCGTACGAAATCGATTCTAATCATTGAAGACGAGAAAGACATCATTGATCTGATCGCCTATCACCTTCATCAAGCGGGGTTCTCGGTCATCCAAGCGCTGGACGGACCTTCGGGGCTGGAAAAAGCCAAAAAAGAGAGACCCGGCCTCATCATCCTGGACCTTATGCTTCCAGGGATGGATGGAAAGGATATCTGTAGGGCGCTTAAGGCCGATCCCGTCACCCAATTGATTCCAATCCTCATGCTCACTGCCAGAGCAGAAGAAGTGGATCGGGTGATCGGATTTGAACTGGGTGCGGATGATTATGTCACCAAGCCCTTCAGTCCAAGGGAGCTGGTGTTAAGGGTAAAGGCGATCCTGAGAAGAAAGGAAACGCCTCAGGAGGAGCAAAAACTCCTTCAAATCGGAGACCTTCTGATCGATTCAGAACGGCACCAAGTGTCTGTTAAGAATAGTCCCGTCCGTTTAACTTCCACGGAGTTCAAACTCCTCCTTGAACTGGCCTCAAGAAGGGGAAGAATTCAGACGCGGGAAAACCTCCTCAACAAGGTCTGGGGTTATACCTATGAAGGTTATGCCCGAACCGTCGATACCCATATACGGCGATTGAGGGAGAAATTGGGCTTCTCAGGAGAATGGATTGAGACCGTTCGTGGCGTGGGATACCGGTTTCGTGACGAGGAGAAATGAAACTCCCAGTTCGCTGGAAATTCATCGCACTTTTTGTCTCGCTGCTCTTCCCTTTTGTTCTCATCCAGTGGTCTCTGGCCTTTTTTTATGAGATGTCTCTTCCCAGGGCCACCCTCTTCGGTTTTATCTGTGCAGGTCTATTGGCCTATCTTCTACGGAAATGGTTCACCCTGCCGATTCAGGACCGGTTTTCTAAAACCACCGAGGAGATGAACGTTCAGCTCAAGAATACGGTTAAAGAGATTTCCAGAGAAAAGGATTATCTCCAGACCGTCCTGAAAGGGATGACAGAAGGCGTTCTCGTCGTGGACAAAAGAGGACGGATTCGGATGGTGAATGAGGCCTTGATAAAATTATTTTCCCTCCCCCGGGAGGTGCTCGATAGAACTCCCCTTGAACTGATTCGTAACGCAGAACTGGAAGAGTCCTTCCGCCAGGCCGTCCGGAATGGAAGGGATTCGGCCTTCGAATTAACCCTTCCCTCCTCACCCGGAAATAACTTCGAGGTCAATGTGGTTGCCATCCCTCCCTCTCCAGGATCCGATAAAGAAGGGCAGGAAATAGAAGGCGCCATCGCTGTCTTCCACGATATCAGCCGTTTGAAAGAGTTGGAAAGGGTTCGCCAAGACTTCGTCGCTAATGTCTCTCATGAATTAAGGACTCCTCTGACGACCATCAAAGGCTATACGGAGACACTTTTAGATGGGGCCATGAGAGAAGAAGTCGCCCCTCAATTTCTGCAAGTCATCCAGAAACATGCCGATCGGTTAGCGAAAATTGTTGAAGACCTCTTGACCCTTTCCCAAATTGAATCCAAGGAGTTTCAAGTAAGAATTGAGAAGATTAATCTTTTTGAATTCGTGGGAGATGTTTTTGATCTTATCAAGGAGGCCGCGGACAAAAAGAAAATTTCCATCTCCTCTCATGTTGATCCCTCCTCTCTCACTGTGAGGGCAGACCGAGGTCATTTGGAGCAGATCTTGATCAACCTTTTAGACAACGCCATCAAATACACCCACGAGGGAGGCAAGATCAAGGTCTCGGTTGTTGAAAGGGATCAGGGGGAAATAGAATTTTCGATTAAAGATAATGGCATCGGGATTCCGAAAGAGGATCTCCCAAGAATCTTTGAACGTTTTTATAGAGTGGATAAGGGAAGGTCGCAGGAATTAGGGGGGACCGGACTCGGACTCTCCATTGTCAAGCATATCGTTCAGGCTCACGGCGGAAGGGTGTGGGCTGAAAGTCAATTCGAACAGGGTTCCACTTTCTACTTCACCTTGCCAGCATACAGAAAATGACGTGACCGTGTCCCGTGTCCGTCACCCGAGGTGTGCTGATCCATTTTTCCATCATTCCAATATTCCATTATTCCATGAAACTCAGAGGTCTTTGGCTAAATCATTGATCCGATCGAAATCGGATACTGCAATATGGACGATGAACATCGCCTCCGAATTATCTTCCATGGCCGAACCATAGATATAATCGATGTTCACTTCGGCTTCGCCAAATCGTTTTGCCACCTTGCCAAGCATTCCCGGTTGATGGGGGAGCTTAAATACCAGAACCTGATCCGTGTGGAGGAGGTGGTTTGCTACGAGTAAGGCTTTCTCTGCCTCAACAGGTTTATCCACGATGATCCGTATCAGAGAATAGTCTGAGGAATCCTTTAAAATGCTCCGGTAACTCTCGGCCAGCGCTATTCTCCTGCCGGTCTTCTCCCTCATATTAAAAAGCTCTTTGACCGAGTCCTTGGCGTTCTGGATGCTCATCGCCAAAATATTAATATTCTCTGCTTTCAATACATCGCAAAGTTTCGAAAGCTCCCCGGGTGCATTCGTTAAAATCACCGAAATTTGAGTTCTTTTCTCCATCGTCCCCTCCTCTTTTCTTTACCCAGAGATAACTAAATGGTGAATGAAAACTAACAAATTGACGGGAGAAGGTCAAGTCTTAAAAGGATTAATTGTCACAGAAATTTCATTTTTTTGACATTTTCTTGTCACATTAAGAGGTTAACCTAAAGCCATGAAAAAATGGTTGCTGGCTGATTTGCACATTCATTCAATCTTCAGCGATGGGTCTATGCCAGTGGAGGAGATTGTAAAGATTTATGGGGAAGCAGGTTTCGATGTGATCGCCATCACCGATCATCTTTTTGATGCCCAATCCCCGAGGAGCCTCGAAATTCACGAAGAAGGAAAATCGATCAAGGATGTTCAGGCTTACTTCCAAAAAATCGAAGAGGTCTCCCGGTGGGCGAAACAGGCCTTTGGCCTTTTAGTCATCCCTGGCCTTGAGATTTGTAACCTTGTCGAAGACTACCACATCCTTGGTATCGATTTGAAGGAAGCGATAGATCCAAATCAAGAAGCAACGGGTGTGATCGATGAGATTCATCGTCAAGGTGGCCTGGCGATTGCTTCCCATCCCCACCTGAAGCTCTCGTATTTCCTAAATGGAGATAACGAATCGATTCGGCGTCATCCCTTCCATTTGTGGAAACATCGCAAAAACTATGCGAATAAGATCGATGCATGGGAGATTGCCAACCGCGAAGACCTTTTTCCCATTGTAGGATTAGAACGTTTCCCTTTCCTGGCCAGTTCTGATTTTCATGAGCCTTATCACCTCACTTCATGGAAGTCACTCATCTTTGCAGAAAAGGAGAAGGAGTCTATCAAAGAGGCAATTCTTCAAAGGAAATTATCCCTTTTCTTTTTTAATGACAATGGTTCGGTGAAAAAAACTCCCCACGTCGAAATCCTTCCTGAGGAAAAAGGTTCTCCCAATCAAATTGAAGGGAAAAGAGAAAAGATATTGATTGTAGATGATGAGCGCGACCTTGTTGAGATGCTGGCTTATAACCTACGGAAAAAAGAATACCAAATTTTAACTGCCTATAATGGCTTTGAAGCTTGGGAAAAAATAGAATCAGAAAAACCCGACCTTCTAATCCTTGATCTAATGATGCCTGACTTCGATGGCTGGGAACTTTGCCGCTTAGCCCGTCGAAGTCAGAGCAGGGCCATAAAAGAGATGGGGATATTGATGCTGACGGCAAGGGCCATGCCGGAAGACAGGGTCTATGGACTTGAGATCGGAGCCGATGATTATCTCACCAAGCCTTTTTCATTGAATGAACTGATTTTAAGAGTCGAAAAATTGATCGAGAAAAGAAAAACGATTTCTCAATTGGCAGAAGAGGTGGAATCCCTTCATTCTTCAATGGAAACAAAGGAATCGAAACTCAGGGGGATCGCACATGATCTCAAATCCCCACTTATTTCTATAGGATTCTCTGCTAGAAGAATGCTCCGGAAAGCCCCAAACGAGGAGATGTCGGGCCCTCTCAAAATGATTTATGATAGCAGTCAACACTTGACCCAATGGATTGATGAAACCATTTTTCTACAAGATCTCCCCGAATCAAAGCGGCAGCAACCGTTAAAAGAAGTGGACATTAAATCAATCGTACAGCAGGCCATTGATCTACTCAACGAGATGAGCTCAGAGAAAGCTATCGAAATTCAGTTCAAGACCTTTCCGTCTGTCCCGGCGATATCTTGTAATGAACCTTTGATGTACCGGGCAGTGGTGAACCTTCTATCCAACGCATTGAAATTTACATCAAGAGGAGGGAAGGTTGAAGTCTCCGTGTTGGCCTACATTAACAAGAATGGCAGCGGTGTTTTAGAAATCTCCTTCAAAGATACAGGAATTGGCATTTGTGAGGATGATTTAGAGAAAATATTTCAACCCTACTATAGAGGAAAGAATATCACCTCAGAAGAAGGAAAAGGATTAGGCCTTTCATTCGTAAAAGAGGTTGCGGACATACATGGTGGGAAGGTCTTAGTCCAGAGCGAACCCAACAAGGGGAGTCTCTTCTCTATTTTGTTACCCATTAAGAATGTCCCCCGGGAGGAGATTGAGAGAAACTATCAGGAGGCGCCATCCCACCCCAATAATTAATCTAATAAGGAGCTCATGTAATTCGAAAAGGCTTTTCAATATCGGTGCTCGCTCTCTTCGCGAAATCGATATCCCACTCCCCGGATCGTTTCAATATATTCGCCCATGGAACCAAGTTTCTCTCTTAATCGCCGAATATGGGTATCGACTGTTCTCGCATATCCTTCATAAGTATATCCCCATACTCTGTTCAGCAGGGTTTCACGAGTATAGACTCGACCTCTTCTTGAAGCCAGTTCGAAAAGAAGTTTGAATTCGGTGTGAGTTAATCGAATGGATTTTTTATTGACAGAGACATGGTGTTTTTCGACATCAATCAGAAGACCTTTCATCTGAATCAATTTTTCGCTCTCTGTTGGAGATTCTTTCCTTTGTAGAATGGCTTTAACCCTTAGAACCAGCTCCCGCGGGCTGAAGGGCTTGGTGACATAATCCTCTGCGCCCAATTCAAAACCCACAATCCGATCTAATTCTTCAGTTTTCGCCGTGAGCATCAAAATGGGAATCTTTCGAGTCAGCGGATTGGCTTTAAGCGCCCGGCAGATGTCCTTTCCGTCCATATCCGGAAGCATCAAATCAAGAATAATAAGAGCCGGACGCAATTTCTTCGCCTGCTCCAGCGCAGAAGAGCCATCGGAGACTGACGCTACAGGAAACCCGGATTGTTTAAGTTGGTATTCAACAAGCTTAGTAATATCCGTTTCATCTTCCACAATCAAAATGGGATTCATATTGAAATGTTCTCCTTCAATCTATCTGTCCAGAAGACATAGAGAAGAGAAGATCTCTCTCAGGCAACGAATTATGGCGCGACTTTTCTTAAGGTGGGATTATTCATCAACAGTTTTAGGTATCTTAGGTAAGATATGACCGAAAAGTAAATGATTGCAAAGCGAAAATATTTTTTAATTTTTTTCATACATCCTCCTATATATTCGTTAATAGAATATCTTATTGATGTTACAAATATGTTCCATTTTTATTAATTTATTGTTACTTTAATAAATTGTTAGGTTGGAAATAACTCCTTTAAATCACTCTAAACCTCCCTTTGCTCGCCGCGTAAGCGCTGGCGCAGCGGGCCAAAGGGAGGGGTAATTATCCCCCTTTGTTAATCTTTTTCCCCGTAGACAACGGGGCAAAGGGGGATTAAGTGGGGGGTTCATGGTTCGTGCCTGCACGCCGAAGTGTGTTTCGGCGCGCAGGCGTGGGTGACAAACTAATCATGTAAATTTCACATGAATTTCATTGAATTGTAAATTTAATTTGTTAAGAAAGAAATATCCATTGATTGGTCTAATGTTTCAGTGAAGGGAAGAAAGCATGCGATACGAATTTATCAATGAAGAAGAATTCTTGGTCATCAAAGCATCCGGGTGGGCGTCCCCTAACGAGCGGTTATTGACGAAGAGGTTTCTGATATCCCATCTTCAAAAATCCAAACCAAAAGTGATCGTCGATATGTCAGGACTCAAAGGACGAGGAGGACCCTATGTATTGGGCATTCTGAACATGATCAGGATGGAGGTCCATATTATGGGCGGAAAAATTAGGTTTTGCGCCCTGACTCCAAATATTCTCCACTTTTTTCGTGAAAATCGTTTGGACGATGTCTTTGAAATCGAACGAACGGTCATTCAAGCGCAACAGAGTCTCAGAAAAGGGAGCGATGAGAACAAAAATGGAAGAGGTTCAACAGGGGATCTATCTTCTGCGAGGCGAATCCAAAGGGAGCCATAGTTATTTGATCCAGGGAATGAATAGGAATGTCCTGATCGATTCTGGTTTAGATCAGAACTTCCTCATCCTCCGAGAACACCTATCGGCTCTTGGGCTAAAAATTAAAAACATCGACATTGTCATCAATACCCATGAGCACCTGGATCACATTGGTTCAAACCGTTACTTCCAGGAATCGTCATTGATTGCCGCCCATCGCTTCGCAGCCACCAAGATCACTTTGGGCGATCATTACGTGACCTTCTATCGCTCCAGGGATCTAAACGAGCTCCCTCTCCATGTCCACCTCTGGCTCGAAAATCGTTCCATTTTTGACCTTGAAAGTCATTTTCTCGAGGTCATCCACACCCCCGGACACACCTCCGGGTCGATCTGTATTTATGAACATAAATCGAAGGCCCTCTTTTCAGGGGACACCCTCTTTGCGGGAGGCGTCCTTTCCTACATTGCCGAATCCGGAAGTGTCGGAGATTACATCAATTCCATTATCCTCTTGGAGTCGAGGAAGATATCTGTAATTTATCCGGGCCACGGCAACATTTCTCAAAACCCTGAGCAGGATCTGTCACAGGCCATGATGAACGCCAAGAAGTTGTTGAACGGAGAAGAGAATGTCTCCATGAGTCCTTTCCATCCTCCGTCTGGCCAAACCGATGACACAAGATAGACGCCCTTTTGAAACCCTCAAACACCGTTTTTGGTTTTTTGCCAAAGAGATGGGAGAGAACGAATTTTAACAAAAATGTCACAAGGTCTTCATGAAGATGTCACATGGATAGGTCTGAATAGAATTTAAACGAACCCGTCTTGTTTAAAAATTCAATTCAAGGAGGAAAGGGATGACAAGGGGAGGGCGCTTTTTCCAGGCATTAGGTTTCTTATGTTTATGGGTAACTTTAACGCTCGCCGTGTCCGTCGCCGCGCAAACCGAACGCCGCCCCGCTCGACACGAGGCGGCGATTTTTAAAGAAAAGGGGGTTGATGCCTATGACATGAAAATACAGGGACGCAAGCAGGTTATGGTGTGACAGAGGAGTAAATCAGGGAAAAACAGAAAAAGAGGTCAAAAAAATATGAAGGAGGATAACATGATAAGGAGTAAATCAAGGAAAAACAGAATACTGTTAACCATAGCGCCATTGTTGTTAGCCTTCAGCCTGGTTGTTGTGGGCTACCGGGCGCCAGTAGCGGTGGCTGCTGAGCCCGCGAAAAATGTGATTCTGCTCATCGGCGACGGTATGAGTTTCAGCACGGTTACGGCAGCAAGGGTTTATAAAGTCGGACCCGACGGAAAGCTATCTATGGATACCCTGGCCCATCACGGCTGGATATCCACTCATTCACAGAATAGTCTGGTTACTGATTCTGCCGCGGCAGGAACGGCTCTTGCTACGGGGCGTAAAACAAACAACGGCATGCTAGGTATGCTGCCTGACAAAGCAGAACTTAGGAGCATACTTGATTTAGCCCGGGGTATGGGGAAATCAACTGGATTAGTAACCACTACAGAAGTCACACATGCCACTCCGGCTGCTTTTGGGGCAAGAAGAGATGACCGGCACAAATGGGACGGCATCGCTAAGGATTATCTCCTTAAATCCAAGCCCAACATATTGCTGGGCGGGGGGCTAAGATTCTGGCTTGATGACAATGCTACGACATTTCCCCGTTTTGTCACTGACCCAGCCAAGGACTCCCACAGAACTGTGGATGGACTTATGAAGCAGGGGTTGACTGAGGCAGAGGCAAGGGCTGACGACGGGCTGCTTGATGACGCTGTAAAACAAGGGTATGAGATAGTCTTTACCGCAGATGAATTAGCAGCACGTGATATGAGGAAGCTCTTCAGGGAAGGAAAAAAGCTCCTCGGGATTTTTGCCCTGAGCCACTTGGCTTATGAGCTTGATAGGGGGGAAAAAGCCCCTCATGAACCGCACCTGGCAACCAAGACAAAGGTAGCTCTTGAATACCTCAGACAGGACAGGGATGGGTTTTTCCTGATGGTAGAAGGAGGCAGGATTGACCATGCCCAACACGGAAACGATGTAAAAAGGGTGATATATGACACACTAGCTTTTGATGAAGCAGTAAAGGTTGCGTTGGACTTTCAGAGTAAAAACCCCGACACCCTGGTGCTCGTAACATCAGACCATGATACCGGCGGCATGGCAGTGGAATGGACCCGTGGTGCATTTCCTGCAAGCGGTGAAGTTCCCGCCAGAGATGTTGACTTAGACCGCAAGGAACGTGGAATGACATTGACCACCAAAGAGCTACTTACTAGATTAGAAGCCACCCTACCAGCAGATTTAATACCTGCTGTTAACCAGCTACTTTATCGCCAAGGTGTCTGGACCAGCGGGGACCATACCGCAGTTGATGTGCCGCTTATGGCTACCGGTCCCGGGGCAGAGATGGTTTCTGGGCGCATGGATAACACCGATGTCTTTCAAGTAATGGAGAAGGCAATGACGGCGAGGTGAAGTAAGTGCTACCGGTCTTTCCGTGATGGCGCCAGAGTTACAGAGAAGAGACGAGGAACGCCCCTTTTCACCTTATAAGTGCCGAAAGGGTAAAAAAATAAAACTCATAGGAAGGAGGTGAAAATCATGCAAAGGGGACAATTCACAAAAATTTAATCTTGTCCTAACGTTGCTGTAACATTGTGTTGTTATACTTCATTAAAGTTGATTGTTTTATTAAGTCTAATACTTGCTGTAGGAGTTGTAATTTTGCTTATAGAAGTTAGACCTAATTTTTTTATGTTTCAACTTATAGAGAAGACCTTTGGCAGCAAAGGGAGGGGAGGTGAGGTCGATACGAGCCATGTTACGTTTATAGAATCTCTATTGTAGAGACAGATTTTAAACTTGTCCCTACTGAATCCAGGAGAGTATGATGCGGTAAAAAAACAACTAAATGTGATTCCATCAAATGGGAAAGGGGGGAAGAAAGGTTTATCAAAAGACTACAACTTTTAGAAACCCAAACTTACTATTCAGGAGGTGTCCTATGCGTAAAATGATTTTAATACTCACTGTCTTCTTTTTTATCGCAGGCATTATCAGCGCTTCTGAGACCTGGGCTCAGAAGGAAAAAGCCAAACCGAAGTTGCTCCGCCTCACCTTCTATTATCCCGTAGGAGTGGCAGGCCCATTGGCAAGGGTGATCGGAGAGATGACAGACAAATTCAACAAGGAGAATGAAGGAAAGATTGAGGTGGTTCCAGTCTATTCAGGGGATTACGATCCTACCATGCAGAAAGTTCAGACTGCCATCATGGCCGGGAACCCACCGGACATCTTTATGGTTGAGATCTCTGAGCTTCCCACGCTTTTAGCGATGGGCGCAGTGCTTCCTCTCGATGATTATATCAAGAAGACGGAAAAGGGGTACTGGGAAGACTTTTTTGCCCCCTTCCGGGAGAATGCCGTCATCGGAGGTAAAATCTATGGGGTTCCCTTCCAGCGTTCAACTCCTGTCCTTTACTGGAATAAGGAGGCTTTTAAAGCCGCAGGACTGGATTCGGAGAAACCCCCTAAAACCTGGGATGAGTTGAAAGATTATGCAACGAAATTAACAGTTAAAGACAAACAGTGGGGCGTGACGATCTCCGGAGGATGGAATGACTGGCTTTTTGAGGGCTTCGTGAGACAGAACGGAAGTTTTCTTATCAGCCCCGACGGGAAAACTGCAAATTTTGATTCAAAGGAAGCAATCGAGGCCCTCGATTTCTGGGTTGAGCTGAAACACCGCCTCAAAGTGGGACCGCCCCACAGCACCTGGGGTTCCACGCCGCCCGACTTTGTAGGAGGAAGGACAGCCATGCTTTATCATTCCACCGGCATTCTGACTTTCTTGAAGCGATCGGCTAAATTCGATTTCGGCGTCACCTTTATGCCGCAGAAGAAGACCTTTGGCGCCGCCGTGGGAGGAGCCAATCTCATGATCGCCAAAAAGATATCAAAGGATCGGCAGGAGGCGGCCTGGAAATATATTGAGTGGATGACTAATGTGAAGAATACGGCAGAATGGAGTGCGGCTTCGGGTTATGTGGCGGTGAGGAATAGCGCCTATGATGATCCTGTGATGAAAGAGCATGTGAGCAAGAACCCCGAGTACCTGGTGGCAAGGGATCAGTTGAAGTTCGCCAACGGGAAGATGATGGCCAAGAATTTTCAGAAGGTCCGGGAGATACTGAAGAGGCAACTGGATGATTCGGCGGCTGGAAAGATTGTTCCCGCTGAGGCATTGAAGACCGCCCAGAAACAGATCCAGGCTGTGATCAAGTAGTGTCTGTTTATAAACCAACAGTTTCCCAAAAAGTCGTCATTCCCTGACATGATCGGGAATGTAGTATGGGGTCAGGCTTTGGATAATTGCAATTTTATACAACTCTTCCTTGATTTTACTCATCAGTTGCGCCAATTGGATATCTGTTTGCGCTTATCTCTCCAAGTCCTTCGCTGAAGTGCTTAATGTCGGGGGATCTCGGTTAACCCATTTGATCAGCTCCGCAAGCGTCAACACCCCTGAATCCAAAACCAACCACGCTGCTATCGCATAACGCTCGATGCCTTCCTGCAATAGTAAATATTTTTTTAATGCCCCGCAGCTCTGCTACGGGGTTCTTTATTTCCCACTCTCTTTTGGTTTCTCTGGTTATTTTTTATCTTTTTCTCAATCATATCCATCCTCCCTTCCTTTTCATATTTTTGAGATAGACTTTAACAAACAGATAAGATTCTCCTTTGATTCTCTCATTTGCGAAAAGTACCGGTTCCGTAATTCCATAATCAGTAGGCCCTGGTAAGACGAGAGGTAGGCAGATAGAATCTGAGCCATGGGCGCCTTGCCTTGCCCCACTGGCATGTGAGAATCCCCTCGTCCGAAAGGGATCTGATGGGTTTGAATCTTTTCATGGTAGTAGATGGCTCCTCCGAAATTATCATGGATGTGAGTATGGGCGATCAGATGTTTGATCTCCCCGACCGCATGGACAGGATCAAACTGGTAATAGTAAGCAGCCATATGCAGGTGTCCGATGTCAAGAGCAATTCTGACATTCCGCTCGTTCACGTCCTCCACTTGCTCCTTGAGGAAATCGATCCGTTCACCATAACAATAGGGGCTATGAAAAAGATAAGGCCTCGCATTTTCAACGCAGATGGTGACCGTGGGATATTCCCTGGAAAGTCTCGCGAGATGTTCCTTTTCGATCTCCATGAGCCGAAGGGCTACGTTTCTCGAAATCCCATTCCCGTTTTGGATGGGGAATGTCTCTTCCGGAATGAATCGACCCGCGTGGTAAACGAGTATGTTTGATCCAATGGCTGAGGTAAATTCAAGGCTCGCCTTGAATACCGAAACATGGAGGGATAGGTCCCACTGCTCCATAAGATTCAAAGGATTGGGACTGTGAACGGTGTATATAAAATCAAAAGTTTTCAGAATGTTCCGGACATCTTTTAAACGTTTCTCATCGGGAATCCCATCTTTAATGACATCGAGACCGTGCACCGGAATTTCCACGGCATCCAACCCCATGGAAGCGTAGCGCTCCAAATCCTTTCTGAGATTATTCAGGTCTCCATCGATCCTTATTTCGTCAATCTTACTTCCAATTTTGAGCAATTGAAAAACCTCCTTCTCACGTTTGAGCTTTAAAAAATTTGTTGGCCGCCCCTCCAGACATTTTTGACGATCGGCATGGGAGGGTCCCATTTTACACGGATGAGATCGGCCCGTTTTCCAACCTGTAATGCCCCTCGATCATCGAGATTTGAAATCCGAGCCGGATGAAAGGTGACGGTGGCAATGGCCTCCGGCAGTGGAATGTCAAGTTCCTGATGGAGGAGAAAGGCCCCCTGGATCGAGCTTGACGGAACATAGTCGGAGGAAAGAATATCCAAGAGGCCTCGCTTCCCCAACTCCAGGGCGGAGGCGTTGCCCGAGTGGGATCCACCGAGGACGAGGTTAGGCGCCCCCATCAAAATGCTTAACCCGCAAAACCGCGCTGCCTCGGCGGCTTCTATCGTCGTCGGAAATTCACAGAGGACGATTCCATCCGCTGCCGCTTCCATCACATGATCCGCCGTCGTGTCGTCATGGCTCGCGACTGGAAGGCGAAGCTTCTCGCATATTCCCAGTATTTCTTTCCGGTGCCTTGACGCATACTGTTTTTGATTTTCTTTGCGCTCGATGATCAGCCGTTCCATCTGTTCATTGCTAAACCCGTGCTTTCCCTGATAATATTGAAATAGTTTTTCAATGCGTGCGAATTGACGTTGACCGGGCGTGTGATCCATCAATGAGACGATTTTGACAAGGGGATCTTGAACCAGGCCTTCGAGAAGGTCCAGGACGCGGGGGTAGCCCACTTCACACCGCAAATGCATCAGATGTTCGGCCCTCAGAAGCCCCTTTCTTTGGGCGGCCCCTACCGCCTGCGCCATCTCCTGAAGATCCCTCATCCGGGAACTGTTCTCGATCGTGTCGCCGATCGCCAGGGCGTCAAAGACCGTTGTGATCCCGGCCGCTACAACGGCGGCGTCGTGCGAGAGAATGGCCGCCAGGGACGGCCATCGAACACCGGGACGAGGCGCAAAATGTCTCTCAAGGTGGTCTGTATGGAGTTCAACGAGACCCGGGAGAAGATAATCACCTCCTAAATCCAGAACCGTTCGTCCTGTGTGGGCGCTTCGATCGATGCCTTGAATCAGCCCCCCGGCCACTTGAACGGCGCCATGAAAAACCTCCTTGGGTGTAACCACCCGGGCATTGTTGAAAACGATTTCTTCCTTCATTTTTTTTCCTCATCTAATGACATTTCGAAGATTCGCGTTGAGACCGCCTCCCTCGCCTCTTCATCATGAAAAATCCCTACAATGGCGGCGCCTCTTTCTCTGGCCTCCCGGATCAGTTCGACCACGATGTTCCGATTGGCGGCATCGAGAGCGGCGGTCGGTTCATCCAGGAGCAGAATGGGATAGGGAACGGCAAAGCATCTCGCAATATTGATGCGCTGCTGCTCCCCGCCTGAGAAGGTTGTGGGAGAGATCCCCCAGAGCCGCTGCGGGATATGAAGCCTCACCAGCAGATATTCGGCCATTGACCGGGCTTCCTCCATCGAAATTCCCAGGGCCCGCATCGGCTCCATAATGACCTGGAGAGCAGGAATTCGAGGAATGACCCGGAGGAACTGGCTCACGTAGCCCAGGGTGCGCTTTCTCATGTCAAGAACGAGCCGCGACCCGACCTTTCCCATATCCACGATCTCATCCTCGTGTCTCACAAAAAGGTTTCCTCCTTCGGGCTTGTAGTTTCCATAGAGGAGCCGAAGGAAGGCGCTCTTGCCGGAGCCGGATGGACCGCTCAGGGCCACACATTCCCCCCTACCCACAGCCAGATTAACCCGCTTCAAAACGGATAATTTCACCCCACCTTGGAGGTGAAGCACGAAACCCTTTTCAAGGTCCCGGACAGCGATCATCGATTCCATGGGAATAGCGCCTCCCCTCTCTCAAGGCTGAAGGACGGATGATACGAGAAGCTGCGTATAAGGATGCTGGGGATCGTCGAGGACCTGGTCCGTTAAGCCTGATTCTACCACCTCTCCTCGCTGCATCACCATGAGTTGATGGGTGAGGAGTCTTACGACTGCAAGATCATGAGTGACGACAATCGCCGAAAGACCCAAATCTGCGACGAGATTTTTCAATAGGTCCAGCAATCGAGCCTGCACGGAAACATCCAAGCCACCGGTGGGCTCATCCATAAGGACTAAGCGGGGATGGGTGACCAGGTTCCTGGCAATCTGAAGACGTTGAAGCATTCCCCCTGAGAAAGTCTGTGGGAGATCATCAACGCGATTCACATCCATCTCGACCCGCTCCAACCATTCCAGGACTTCTGTGCGAATCTTTCCGTAATGGCGAAGGCCAAGGGTCATGAGGCGTTCGCCGATATTAGCGCCGGCGCTGACCCGCATGCGAAGCCCCTCTTTGGGGTTCTGGTGAACCATTCCCCATTCTGTTCGCATGAGGCGGCGCCGTTTAGGTTCCGCAACCCTGTAAATATCGATCAAGCCATCCTCCCTGTCCAAATACTGGACCGTCCCGGCCGATGGCTCCATAGAGCCAGAAAGAAGATTGAGAAGGGTCGTCTTGCCGGAGCCCGATTCGCCTACCACACCCAGGATCTCACCTTGCCAGAGATCGAAGGTGACATCCCGACAACCCGTCCTCTCTCCATAAGATTTCGTCAAACCTCTCACTCTGAGAAGTGACGCCTCCGATCCAGAACTCATCCTCCTTCCCCCTTTCTCAGCCTGGCCAAAGCCATGGGCATCACCCCGGAGGACGCTCCTTTCCGGCCCCCATTACGACGGCCCTGGCAAAAATCTGTGTCAGAGCAGACGTAGAGACGCGTTCCCTTGTCGTTGGTGATGATCTCATCCAGATAGCTTTCTCTCGAGCCACAGAGGGCGCAGCAGTGGCTCCATGTCTGGATCTCGAAGGGATAATCCTCGAAATCGAGGCTTTTCACCTCCGTGTAAGGAGGAACGGCATAAATTCGTTTCTCCCGACCCGCCCCGAAAAGCTGGAGGGCAGGCATCCGGTCCATTTTTGGATTGTCAAATTTTGGAATGGGAGAAGGACTCATCACATAACGGCCCGTCACCATCACAGGATGGTTGTAGGAACTTGCAATCTTTCCGTGGGTCGAAATGTCCTCGTAGAGTTTCACGTACATGATTCCGTATTCCCTCAGGGCGTGCATCTTCCGTGTCTCCGCCTCCCGTGGTTCCAAGAACCGCAAAGGCTCTGGAATGGGAACCTGGTAGATAATGACCTGTCCCTCTTTCAGCGGCGACTCCGGGATCCGATGACGGGTTTGGATCAAGGTGGCAAGGCCGGACTTTTCCGTGGTCCTCACCCCCGTCGTCCGGACGAAAAACTGTCGGATGCTGACGGCGTTTGTCGTGTCATCCGATCCCTGGTCGATCACCTTCAAGAGATCATCGGGACCGATCAGGGAGGCGGTGATTTGAATGCCGCCCGTCCCCCATCCAAAGGGCAAGGGCATCTCCCGACTGCCGAAGGGAACCTGGTGGCCTGGAATCGCGACTGCCTTCAGGATGGCCCGCCGAATCATCCTTTTCGTATGTTCATCGAGATACGCAAAATTATATCCCCCGAATCGTCGCCCGACTGTCTTTTGGGATATTGGCTGGAGAGACGCTAACTCTCTCATTTCCCTTCCTCCTCCCTCGCCTTCTCTCGCCCAATCTGATCTCTCAGCCCGCGGACCAAGGAAAGTTCCGCTTGAAAATCGACGTGATGAGGAAGTTTTAGATGTTCCACAAATCCTGAGGCCTCGATGTTGTCGCTGTGCATCAGTACGAATTCCTCATCCTGAGCGGGCCCCTCAGTTGTCTCTCCCAGTTCTGAGCATCGGAGCGCCCTATCCGTCAATGCCATGGCCATCGCCTTCCGTTCACAATGTCCGAACGTCAGCCCATAACCGCTGGTGAACGTGGGCGGCTGGCTGGACGATCCTTTAAACTGGTTGATCATTTGACATTCGGTCACAGTTATTTCACCGACTTGAATTGGAAAACCGAGTTCTTCAGGGATGATCTCAATCGCGGCCTCGCCGAGTCGAATCTCCCCGACAAAAGGATGATTTTTGCCGAAGCCCCGCTGTGTCGAATAGGCAAGACCCAGGAGGAAGCCCTCATCTCCCCTGGCCAGATTCTGGAGCCGGATATCACGGTTCTCCGGCATACGAATGGGTTGACGGGTCAGATCCCCTACCGTGCGATCTTCCGTATCCGGTTCCTCCGCCTCGATCAAACCCTCTTGATCCAACAGAGAACTGACCCTCGGGATCTCTTCGATCCCTATCAGAGAAGAAACCTCTACGGCCGCCTTCTGTTCTTCTGCCACCGGCCCGGACAGGAGAGAGAAATCGAGTAACCGGTGGGTGTAGTCGAAGGTGGGTCCCAGAATTTGTCCTCCCGGAAGGTCTTTGAAAGCAGCAGAGATACGACGTGAGAAGATCATCTTTGAGGTATCAATGGGAAGGGAGAAGCCCAAGCGCGGCAAGGTATTGCGAAAAGCACGCAGAAGGAAGATCGCTTCGATCAGGTCTCCCCTTGCCTGTTTGATGGCAAGAGCTGCCAGTTCTCGATCATAGAGAGAACCTTCCGTCATGACACGGTCTACGGCCAGGGCGAGTTGTATAGCGACCTGGTCAACTGTCAGTTCCGGCACAGAAAGGTCTCCGCGCCGTTTCTCGGCCAGAAGTTCATGGGCCTTTCGGATAGCCTGTTCCCCCCCTTTGACAGCAACGTACATCGGTCAGTCTCCCGCCTCTGAAGTTCTTGGCAAAGCGACAAGAGTCGTTCCGGAGCTGAATAACACATCCACCCCGAGGGGATAGAGTCCGTGGTTGGCCCGCCACGCCTTCCAAAATTCCTTCTTCAGTCCATGAATGTTGAGGCGCTCGCACGCGGCAATCCCGGGACCACGAATCGAACATTTGCCTGAGCCCGAAAGGAGCCCTGAGACCTGGACGATCAGAGTGGTCGATTTTTCAGGAAAGGCATCCTCGCCGTAGTTGAACGGGTCCAGGGAGGTCAGGAACTCCCCCCGGGTGATGAGCGCAAAAGCTGCATTCGACGGATCCTGAACGACGGGACATCCACAATGGAAGCGGAGCCAATCCACGGCGTCCGAGGACTCCGGCAAATCCGTCCAGAGAGGGGTCTCCATGTCGAGAACCGTCAGGCAGGCGGCAGCGGCCGCCTGGTGAAGGGGTGTTGGGACCCGAAGGCCGGCCCCCAGAGTAACGGCCCTGCCGGGATGAGCCATGGCATGAAGAATACCTCGAAAGCTTTGCTGGCTGTCCAGGACGGGATCGGAAAAACCGGGTGTCAGATTCGATAGATTAACTCCGATCGGCATCATTCCTCTCCTCTCTCCATGGTGAAAAATTCCACCTTTGTGGCTGCCGCTTTTTGGGCCAACTGCCTCTTTCGGTCTTGAATGGAAACGATGATCGGTTTGACGACTTCCTTCATGAGAGCCGCGTGGCGGCGAGGATCCTGCAGCATACCATCGAAAAGAGCCGCTAACTCGGCATGCCGCACATTCCTGCCGAGAACATAGGCCGTCCCCACAGCCCCGTTGACTTGAACTGTGCAACGCGTCATCGTCGCCTCGCCGAGATTGAAGCGCATCCCTGTCCCTCCTGCCCTCCCCCTCACCATGACCAATCCAACTTCAGGGGGTCTCAAAAAATAGCGCTCGGGCTTGTCTTTGAGGGCCGACCAAAGACGTTCCAGCTCCCCGGGGATGGCTCTGGCCAGGGCCGCCATCCACTCGCGCCGAGTTTCAGTATCTACAAGAAAAGTTTCAGTGACCGGAGACATCCATTCTCCTTCCCTCTCCATGGCTCTTATTCACCCACCCCGTCTTTTCATGGCCTTCCTCTCCGCGTGATCTCGCCAGGGTCGAGAGTTTGTTGGGGTCGTGCTTGGCTGCAAAGGCGCTGGCGTCGAGACAACGGAAATCGTTGATGGCATTCGCAAGCGCTTCATGGGACCAGTCCCACCACGCGATGCGCCTCAGGGCGGCCTCCACTTCCTCGCTCACTCGCCTTCGTATCATCCTGGCTGGAACGCCGGCCACAATGACGAAAGGCTTCACCTCCTTCGTCACAACCGATCCCGCGCCCACGACCGCCCCTGTCCCGATTCGAACTCCCGGCAGGATGGTCGCTCCGTGTCCGATCCAGACATCATGCCCGATGACCACTTTGTTGGTTCGGCGCCATTGAAAGATCTCCTCATCATCTTCCCCGAAACCATAGAGCTTGCTTCGATAGGTGAAATGATGCGAGGTCGCCCTCCAGATGGGATGATTGCCTGGGTTGATACGGCTGTGGCTCGCAATCGAGCAAAACTTCCCAATCTCTGAATAGATGATCTGACAGTCCTCCATGATATAGCTGTAATCCCCGAAATGGGTCTGCGTGATCGTCGTCCGCGCCCCGACAGCCGTCCATCGTCCTAAGGTCGAATCTTGGACGACGGCCATGGGATCAATTTCCGGCGTCCCTTCCAGGCGACAGCATCCCTTGTCTTCTGCTTCTGGATCTCTCTTTCCGTTCTTCATTACTTGCGCTCCGACTCTCCTTTGACTATTGCAGAATCTCCCGCCCGATCACTTTTTTCCTGAGACGGTCCGATATCTTCTCTGCGCTCCATATGAGGACTAATGTCACCATGGTGATCGCCAAGGCATCGGCATATCGAAACAGGCTCATCGCCATCTGAAGATTCACGCCAATACCGCCTCCCCCCACCACTCCTAAAAAGAGGGCAACCCTCAGATTAACGTCAAATTGATAGAGCGTATTGGCGATCAGGGAAGGGATGACCTGCGGCAGGACAGCATAACGCACCATCTGTATTCTCGTTGCCCCTGTGGATTCCAGAGACTCCAATGGCTTAGGGTCGATATTTTCGATAGCTTCGGCAAACAATTTGCCCAGCATACCCACGGTTCCCATGGCAATAACGATCATCCCGGCAAAAGGACCGAGGCCGATGACGACCACCAGCAAGAGAATATAGATGAGAGAGGGAATCGATCGCTCTGCCGCCAGCAACCTTTTCGTTGCCTCCCGGATGACCTTCGATGGTGAAATATTGCCGGCCCCAAGGAGGCCAAAAAACAAAGCGCCAATGGCCCCCAGAGATGTTCCTGCAAAAGCCATCGATAAGGTTTCCAGAATGGACCATAGGATCTTCCCTCTCGAAAAAACCCCCCAGTTCGGCGGAAGCATCTCGGTGACAAGATTGAAAAAATGCGGGATCCCTTCCAAAAACAGCCCGGGACTTATTTTTAGATGCGCCACGCTCCAACCGAGAATGAGAATGAACAGACTTCCGGAAAAGAAGCAGGTTTTATACCACCGCTTATACCTTAAATCTCCTCCGTAATTCGTTCTTCTCTCGCTCATCTCAATAGCTCTTGTCCAATGATGGTTCTCCTGATCCTTTCTGAAAGTTTTTCACAAAGCGTCACCAGGATCATAATGGTGAGGATAACAGCCATGGCCTCTTGGTACTCAAGCAATCGAAGAGAGGTGACCAGGTTATACCCGATGCCGCCCGCTCCGACGACTCCCAAGAAAATAGACATTCGGATATTGATTTCAAATCGATAAAGGGTATTGGCGATCAGGGAAGGGATGACCTGCGGCAGGACGGCGTAGCGGATCACCTGAGCCTTTGTCGCCCCGATAGCGACCATGGACTCTACTGGTTTTGGATCCACCTCTTCGATGGCATCGGCGAACAATTTCCCCAGCATCCCGATGGAGCCTACCGCCAGGGCCATCACTCCGGGGAAGGGGCCAAGGCCCACGATGGCCACAAAAAAGAGGACGACGATCAAATCGGGCAACGCCCTTTCCGCCGAGAGGATTGTCCTGACGGTGTTTCGAAGAATTTGATTCGAATTCATGTTATGGGCTGCAACCAGTCCAATCACAAAAGATAGGAAGGCGCCAAGCGCCGTTCCAACAAAGGCAATCTCCACGGTTTCGAGAGCCGGCCCTACCAGCTCAGGAAATGTTTTCCATGCCGGGGGAAACATATGCCCGAACAGGTCTATTCCGCGGGGAATGCCTGCGATCAGGGCCGCCGGATCGACGCGACACATAACCGCGCTCCCCAACAACAGAAATCCAAAGATACCTGCGGGCAAAATATACTTCTGATACCTGCTCATCGTTTTCCCTGTCACAACTCTCATGACCCTCCCCTACGCTTATGCTTCACGGCGGCGCCTTTAAGCGAATAAGCCCGGGCGCTCCAATACGTTGAAAGGACCGCGCTTCAGGCATAAACATAATTACTCTTGCGACCTATGGTGAACGACTTAAGTAATGTGACATCCTTATATCTGTCATTCTGAGCGAAGCGAAGAATCTCAGGGCTGTGAGACCCCTCGCGAGCGCTCAGGGTGTCAACTTATTTAAGTCGTTCACTATAATAATCAGGCTCTAAAACTTACGAAATCTGCATGGCTGCTCCGTCTTCGCCCTCTTGTTTCCATTCCGTCACAGTCTCCCAAGGAGAGGAGAAGGTTTTGTCGGCGGTCGTGCCGGGAGTGTGTTTTCCAGCGCCATAGATAGCCTCAAGCGTCCTGTCGGATAGGAAAGGGTTTCCATCATAAACGATGTTGCCGTCCCTGATTCCGATGGCCCGCGTGCAGTATTGGCTTACGATTTTCGGAGCATGGAAGACTCCGATGATCGACATTTCCTGGGTTAACGGTTTCAGGTAATCGAGCACCGCTTCCGTATTTTTGGGGTCGAGGTTGGATACAGGTTCATCGGCAAGCAACAACCGGGGTTCCTGAAAAATCACTCTGGCAATGGCCGCCCGTTGCATTTCACCTCCGCTCAGGGTCTCCGCCCGGCGATAAGCGAGAGATCGAATTCCCACTTTATCAATCGCTCCAAGAGCGCTGTCTACCTCTTCATCGGTGAATCCGTAAAGAAGGCTGCGAACCGTGCTGATCCGACCCAATCCTCCAGTCAACACATTCTCCAGCACGCTGAGCCTTTTAACCAAAATGGACCCCTGAAAAATCATTCCGATCTCCCGTCGTATCTTTCTCAGTTCTTGCCCTCTTTTCCCATTGATCTTTTGCGGGCCTCCATCTCCTTTTATTCCGTTTATGATGACTTCTCCATGATCAGGTTGTGTCAATCCGTTAATGCACCTCAATAACACCGTTTTCCAGACGCCGCTTTCACCCAGGATTCCAACAAATTCTCCTTTTTCAACTTCGAAACTGATGTTTTTAAGGAGTAGCCGGCCATCCGGCAACCTCTTGGCGATATTTCTTACGCTCAACATCTTTTGCCTCCTTTCCTTATGAAGGGTCAACCCTATCCTGTTTACCCTGCGCCGCCCTGAACCATATTGGTTCCGTTGGTTCCGGGCGCTTCAGGGGTTCGTTCGCAATAACACAACTCAAGAGATCCTACCTTCCACGCCATTTCAAAAGTCTCCTAGATCATGCCCAACCCTTTCGCCACCTGACGAATATAGTCGTAGTCTTTGTCGGTCACCGGCACATAGCTTTTATTTTTATCCCATCTTCCTTCAAATTGTTTGAATGCCTCAGGCGCTTTTTGTGGCATATCCAGAAAGGCCCGCTGTATTCTCTGAACGAACGATTCGTCCAGATCCCCTCGGACCGCAATGGGCGATCTGGGAATGCCCTCTGATTTCCAAATGACGAACACATCCTCAGGAGTGATCAAGCCCTTGTCCTGCGCGTCCTTGTAAGGCTTCTCCCAGGTTGCTCCAATATCCACCTTTCGGGCCTTCACAGCAAGAATCGCTGCGTCATGCCCGCCTGCAAAAATAATCTCTTTGAAATCTTTGTCGACGCGAATCCCAATGGACTCCAGATGGCCCCTTGGAATCAAATGGCCCGATGTGGAAGCCGGATCCACAAAAGAGACCGTAAGTTTTTTCGCCCGGTCTTTCACGTCATCCATGTTTCTCAACCCGCTCTCCCGGTGGGTGACAAGAATACTGTGATAGGTAGCGAGCCTTCCATCCCCTATGCTGCCTCCAACGATGGCCCTGGCATTGGCCCTTTTGGCGGCCAACACATAGGAGAAGGGGCCAAAAAAAGCCACATCGATCTTTTTCGCTCGCATCGCTTCCACCACCGCGGTATAGTCGGTTGCTTTAAACTCTTCGATTCTCACCCCTAACTCTTTTTCAAGATGCTGTTTGGCCGGCGCGAAGGCTCTGATCATCTCCTCAATATCCTCCGCCGGGATTAACCCCAATTTGAGGACCTTTGGTTTCGCTTGCCCCCACGAAATCCCCGTGAATAGAATGAACACGCTAAGAAAAATGGTTATCAGCCCCCCCGTGATCGCCATGCTTCTCCTCTTTTTCTGAATCCTTCCTTCGTTTAACATATTCTCCTCCTTTTGAATTGGAATTTTAAATCTAAATCTAACGTAACTCGTGAATGTGACGGAATAATGAAGACCAAGTTAAATTTTAGTGAAGGGGATTTAAACTTCAGACAAAGGAGGGAAGTTTTTTGGGGGCTGGGAGCCTCCTTTTCCAATGGCCTAAGCTTAAGCGCTTCGGCGTTGTTTAATTCCACCTGGTTATGGTGATTCAACCGCAATCATCTCCTTCCTCTTTTCCGTTATGCGCCCCGAACGGGAACCCAATCCCACAACCGGTATCTCCACGTCCAAATACCCCTCTGCGAATAGGGAGATAAGACTGTGTTTTTTCCGATCAAATACCGTTTCCTCCGCCAGATCACCGTGTTATTGGCGATCGAAAGGAACCAGATCAATCCAACGAGGAAGTCCTTCAGAGGAGAGAGAAGATAGGCAAGAGGATGGAGTTTGGCGTCGATTTTCTCCCCAACATAAAAATCGCCAATTCCTTTCATGAGGCTTACAGAGGCAATGAGAATCAGCGCCCTTTTCGACGGGCCCTCAAAAAGCAAGGGGGATAAAGATAGAAGGACGGGATTTCCGATCAGTTCAAAAATATATTGATATCCCAGAATTTTCCATCGCATCTTTCCCCATCTCATGTGCCTGTTCAAGAACCTCTTGAGTCCCCAATATTCATTTACGTTGTTGATCATGAAGCTCGAAAGAATCACCTTTTGGCCCTTCTCCCTTATTTTTTCTCCAATGAAATGGTCTTCCGCTAGCACGTCTTTGAATGCCCTAAGGCCTCCGATGGCCTCAAGATCACGCCTTCTCATCAACATCGATTTACCGACGACACAGGGGATGTTCAGGAATTTCTTCAAGAAGCAGACGTTTCCCAGAACGAATGAATTCAAATGGAGATTTTCGAAAAGAGAACCGATGGTTTTGGCTCCCACCCCCCTGATCAGGTTGGTCACTAAACCGGTTTTTGGATCCTGCATCGGCTGAATTATCTTTCTTAAGTAGTCTTGCTCTACCATCACATTGCTATCACTGATCAGGATATAGGGGTGCCGGGCTTGCCGATAGGCCGGAAGCATATTATTCACTTTTGGATTCCATCCATCGTCGCATTCCTCCACAATCAACGAAATTTCCCTGTTCGGAAATTTGTCCTTTATTTTCTGAACCACTCTGTAGGCCGGATCATTATCGTCTTGGAAGGAGCATAGGATCTCATAGGCTGGGTAGTCTTGAAGACAAAAGCTTTCGAGGTTTCCGAATAAATGATCATCCAGGCCATGAAGAGGTTTCAGGATGGAAATCGGCGGACAAACCTCAGTGGAGTCCTGCTCCGCCGTGTTTTTGCTTGCGGCCCCCGCAAAGGATCGAACCGCCAGGATTTGCAGGCCGAAGCCAATCAATCCCAAAATTGTGAGAGCGCTGATGATCCAAAAGATTTCCATTTTTTTCTCCTCTTGAATTTAAGATGGAACGCCATTTCGAAAGAGCGTGATGGCCACCCCCCTGTTATATCGGATGCATTGCTTGACGGCCCCGGTTTCCTTTTTACAATTCAGCATCGTTTTCCACGAATAGAGGTGCCTCACCCGGTGGAAATCACTTCCGGCAATGTACGGGTATTTTTTCAGACCGATGACATTATAGAGATCATCCCGGTTGGCAATCTCCCAGGCGTCGATATATCGAGCATACTTTTTTCTGTGATTCCAGAGGTAAAGAGTGTCCACTGCCATCAGCTCAGAGGAATGGTGAGGGTGACAGGCGATGATGAGGGCGTCCTGTTTTTTGGCCTCAAGGAAAATCTTTTCAAAATTCCATGCGGCTGAGATAAATGCTTTGATGTCAATCAAGAGCGCATGAGCCGATTGGTCAGAGGAAAGGGAACTCTTGGTGATTTCAACTCCTGGAAGAACGAGCAATCCATATTTGTCCCATGCTCTCTTCCCTTCTTCCAGGACGTGGTTAAAGTACGCATTGAAATTGTCTTCCTTCACAGAAAATCTAAAGCGATTGGCAATCCTCCCATAAGGAGTTTCTCCGTTGACCACATGGTCGGTGATGGCAATGACATCAAATCCGGCCTGTCCAAAGAGGTCGATCGTCCTTCTCAAACCGGTGGAGCCATCGGAATGGTTCGTATGGATATGAAAATCACATAACAACATAGCATTTTAATTACCTTTTTAATGTTACGGGATAATGAAGAAGAGGTGAAATTTCTGTTTTTTCTTTCCAGAAGGCTCCACAGGTTGTGAAAATTTAGGGAGGTCACTTAAATTTAACCGTTTCTTAACGTGGTTGTAACGAAGACCTATTAAGATTTTGGGTATGAGTCGCCTGAAGCAGGATGAGCCGGCTTTTCAATCAATGTTCACGGGCGGCCCTGGATGAGGGGGGAAGAGGCATCGGAGAGATGGAAATTGTTTCCCATACCGGCTTTCTCGAACTTCGGTCAAATGCTCAATGAAGGGAGGTGAACGAATGGATTGAAGAAAATTTCAAGGAACGGTAACATGAATGTAACAAAAGAGGGTCAAAATGATTGGAGAACAAAATTAAAAAGATGGAAAATTTTTAATGTCTGTAAGTTTGATAGCCATTAAAAAATATATAATAAGGAGGTGAGAGTGAAAAACGAGTAAGAGGGGGAGAAGAAAGTTAATATTTGTGACTTATGTAAGCCACGAAAACGCATGAAGAGTTATCTTCATAGCAAAAACAAAAACTAAAAAAACAGGAGGCAAGGAATGAAAAAGTCAATTGTAGTAATGATGGCAGCCATTTTTGCTCTAATGGCTGGATTAGTAACAGCGCCTGTTGTTGAGGCAAAAGAGAGTTTGGTGCTTCAGGGCTCTACCACTGTCCTGCCAATTACAGTTCTGCATGCAGAGGAGTTTATGAAGAGGAATCCAGGCACTGAAATATCAGTGAAAGGCGGGGGTTCTGGAGCTGGGATTAAAGCGCTTGTGGACGGCGTTATTGTGATGGCGCAATCCTCAAGATCCATAGCGGCTAAGGAGATTGACGCGGCAAAGGCAAAGGGTATAAAGGTGATTGAATATATCATTGCAAAGGATGCCCTGGCTGTAATTGTCCACCCTACAAACCCTGTTACGAATCTCACATCAGCCCAGATTAAGGATATGTATCTTGGCAAGACTACCAACTGGAAAGAGGTAGGCGGCAGGGACCGGAGGATTGTTGTAATTTCCAGAGATCTCGCAAGCGGCACCTTTGAGACATTTAACGATATGATCTTAAAAAAAGAAAAGCTAAGACCTGATGCCCTGCTTCAGGCATCAAGCGCAGCGGTTGTAGGCGCAGTTCAACATACAGAGGATGCAATAGGCTATGTTGGCATGGGCTACGTGGGAGGCCGCACAGAGATTAAATCGCTGTTAGTTGATGGCGTAGATGCTACAGCCGAAAATCTAAAAGCTGATAAATATCCACTCGGAAGACCACTCTTCATTTATACCGCTGGTGAACCCAAGGGACTTGCAAAAAGGTTTTTGGATTTTATGATGAGCCCTGATGGTCAAAAGATAGTTGAGCAGGCGAAATTTGTGCCTGTAAAATAATTGAGTGTTATTCAAGTCTTGGGTGCGAGCAAGGCATCACCCCCCTTGCTCGCACCGTATTTTTTGTCTGAAAGGTCTGCGACAAATTTGTTGGTATTTTGAAAACCCCTCTTTGGAAAAGAGGGGCGAGGGGAGATTACAAATTATAATGAATTAATATATATTATGAACTTCTTGCAAAAAATCAAAACCTATGACCCGAACTACAAAAGATAAAATAATCAAATGGGGCATTACTTTAATCGCTCTCACTTCTGTGCTCTCCCTTTTTGGAATCGCCATAGTTCTTTTTACGCAAGGCCTGCCTACTTTTAAGTTTGTCGGCATATGGGATTTTTTAACAGGCAAGGGCTGGTATCCAACGCATGATTACGAGCCTGAATTTGGCATATTGCCTTTGATTATGGGGACATTATGGGTAGCTGCAGGGGCATTGATAATTGCAGTGCCTTTGGGCATAGGAGCAGCGATTTACATATCTGAAGTGGCGCACCCTACTGTCAAAGAGATTGTAAAACCAATTATTGAGCTCTTAAATAGCATACCGTCTGTGGTAATGGGGTTTTTTGGTCTGCTCATCCTTGCCCCTGCTGTCAAGACTCTTTTTGATCTGCCTGTTGGTTTAACAGTCTTTACTGCATCGGCGCTATTAGGATTTGCCTTTCTTCCTTATATTGTTTCAATCGCAGAAGACTCGCTAAACGCAATTCCCATGTCACTTAGAGAGGCTTCTTACGCATTGGGCGCAAACAAGATGGAGACTATAACAAAAGTGGTTTTGCCTGCTGCGTTTCCAGGGGTATCAACGGCTGTTATTCTTGGGGCTGGACAGATAATTGGAGAGACTATGATTGTTTTAATGGTAACAGGAGGCGCTGCGATGATACCGACCTCCTTTTTTGACCCAGCACGGCCTATGACTGCAACTATAGCCGCTGAAATGGGCGAAACAGTTGTGGGAGGCGACCACTACCACTCCCTCTTTGCCATTGGCATTGTGCTTTTTGTCATAATAGTCATTCTTTTTATATTAGTGAACTTTATAGAGGAGAGGTTTAGAAGGGAAAAGTTATGGTAAAGGCGAGGGCTATAAAAGAGATGCTGCTGTTTAATATGCTAAGGCTGGCAGTTATAATTATTATGCTGTCATTCTTTATTGTTTTATACTTTCTCGCTATTCATGGGCTAAAGGTATTGAGCATACCTTTTCTCATTGAGATGCCCCGCTCAGGCATGACTGAAGGCGGAATAATGCCGGCGATACTGGGGACTTTTTATTTGACATTGGGCTCAATTATTATTGCCTTTCCAATGGCTCTTTTTACCGCAATTTACATGACAGAGTATGCCGAGACACGGAGTAAGATTATGCAGACAGTTAGGATAGCCGTCAATACCCTTGTCGGGGTTCCATCAGTCGTTTATGGTCTCTTTGGGTTTGCTATATTCGTCAAGGTTTTTGGTTTTGGGGTTTCTATTCTTGCAGGCAGCTTTACCATGGCAGTTATGCTTTTGCCTATACTTATCAGGGCAACTCAAGAGGCGTTGCTTGCTGTGCCTAACTCTTTCCGGGAAGCGTCATTTGCTGTAGGCGCATCAAAGTGGCAGACCATAAAAAGGGTTGTTTTATCCAGCTCTGCCCCAGGAATATTAACAGGAATTATTCTATCAATAAGCAGGGCAGCAGGGGAGACAGCGACAATAATGTTTACTGCTGTAACATTTTTTACTCTTTCCCTGCCTGATAGCATTTTTAGTGAGGTGATGGCGCTGCCGTATCATATATATGGCTTGATGACAGAAGGAGCTTTCCCTGAAAAGCAGGTGCCTATAGCCTATGGCACGACATTAGTGCTGGTGCTTTTAGTGCTAAGTTTGAGCCTGACTGCTATAATACTACGCATTAACCTGCGTAGGAAGAGAAAGTGGTAAAAAAACAGTGTCAAGTGTCAGGTGAATAGTTAAAGGAGAATAAGTGTCAGAAAAAGGCTTAAAGGAATTAAAATCAGAGGTTAAGAACCTCAATTTCTACTACGGGGATGTCCATGCCCTAAAAAATATCAGCCTGCCCATTGAGCGGAGAAAAGTTACAGCCCTCATAGGTCCGTCAGGCTGCGGCAAGACAACATTCCTTCGTTGCGTCAACCGCATGCATGACCTTTATTCTCACAACAGATACGAGGGAGAAATTATTCTTTATCCTGAGGGCATCAATATCATCTCATCCAGCATAGACCCTATAGAGATACGGATGCAGATAAGCATGGTTTTTCAAAAGCCTAATCCATTCCCTAAATCAATATATGAGAATGTTGCATACGGTCTAAGGGTGAGGGGGATTAAGAAAAGTCAGATACTTGCTGAAAAAGTTGAGAAATCCCTTAGAGGCGCCGCGCTCTGGGATGAGGTAAAAGACAGGCTGAATAATTCTGCTTTTGACCTCTCGGGTGGTCAGCAGCAGAGGCTCTGTATTGCAAGGGCGCTCGCAACAAATCCGAGGATACTTCTTTTTGACGAACCAACCTCTGCGCTTGATCCTACGGCAACTTCAAAAATAGAAGAACTTATAATACAATTAAAGGATGAAGTAACAATAATAATCGTTACCCATAACATGCAGCAGGCAGCGAGGGTTTCTGATTACACGGCATTCATGTATCTTGGCGAGATTGTAGAGCATGATAAGACTGATAAAATATTCACCGCGCCTTCAAATAAGCTTACAGAGGAATATATCACAGGAAGGTTTGGATGAAATTCAAAAGTATCAGAGTATCAGAGAACTTTGACACTTGACACTTTTCAGGAGGGACAATGTCGACTGTATTTGAAAGAGAATTAGAGGACTTAAAGGGAAAAGTCTTAAAGCTCGGTTCAATGGTAGAAAAGGCAATAAGCGACTCAATAAAATCACTTGTTGAAAGAAATTCTAAGCTCGCAGCGGATGTTATAGACAAAGACCCTCAGGTGAATGCGATTGATGTTGAGATAGATGAGGAATGCATAAGACTGATTGCCCTGAGACAGCCCTGTGCAGGTGACCTGAGGCTGATAACAACAGCCATGAAGATTACAACTGACCTTGAGAGAATAGGCGATCTTTCTGTTGATATTTGCGAAAGGGCTTTGGAACTAAATGAAGAGCCGCCGTTGAAGCCATATATTGATATTCCGCGCATGGCTGAAATAGCGCAGGGAATGGTAAGGAATGCATTGGACGCATTCGTAAAGAGGGATTCAGCGCTGGCGCGTGATGTGCTTACACGAGATGACATGGTTGACAACCTTAACTTGCAAGTATTCAATGAACTTTTATTTTTTATGATACAGGACCCGAGGACTGTCTCCAGGGCTGTTAAGATAACATACATATCAAAATACATAGAGAGGATTGCTGACCACGCAACAAACGTCGCAGAGATGGTCGTTTATCTTGTTGAGGGAAAGATGATAAGGCACATGGCAGTGCCAGGGGCAAATTAAAAGTTTAAAATTAAAATCCAAAATTGTTGAATTCATTAATTCTCATATTTTTCTAAACCGCCAACATCCCTTCCGCGCCTCAGATCCCCACCGGCACTCACCCCCTTTCTCTGAATGATCTGGTCTCCTCTTCCGGCGATTTTTTGAACCATGCTCGCACGGAAAACTGAACTCCACGAGCCCTGCGGCACTTCAAGGATTCAAGAGAAGCTTAACCGCACAATGTGGAGAGAATATGAAGGGGATGTTAAATTTTCATGAAGGTCTTTCTTGAACGGGAGGGTTAATGAAAAAACCTGGAGACAACAAAGAGGATGAGGCCGACGAGGCCTCCCACCAGTGTCCCATTGATCCGGATCCACTGGAGATCCTTGCCGATATACAGCTCGATCGTCCGGCTGGTGCGCTCGGCGTCCCATTTCCTCACCGTATCGGAAATGATCGAACTGATGGTATCGGCATATTCGCTCGATAGCCGCAACAGGGAAGAGCACACCCAGAAATTAATCTTCTCTCTTACGGCGGGATTCTCCCCCAGACTTCTTCCAAGGGTAAAAAGGCCATGTTCGATCTGTTTCCGGATTGTGGAATCTTGATCCCGCAGGTCCTTAAGAACACTGGCTTTCAGATCGTTCGATGTCTCCTCCAAAAATGCCATCAGGGACGAATGGGCCAAAACCTTCTCTGTCAGATGGTGAATTTTCTCATCGACGAACGGAGACTCCTTCAGTGCATGGATCCAATGAAAGATGGCTTCGTCAATGTGCCTTTTGACCTCATGATCGGAATGAAGACGAATTTCTTCCAACAATTCCTTCAGCTTGTTCAAAAGCATATCAAGAATCTTATCGTCAATAAACCCCGGTACCCACCAGGGGTTCCCCTCTTTCATCTTCATCCTTAACCCCGACTCGTTTCTGATCAACCATTCCGTGACCACGCGGATCCCACCGTTGATCAGGAGATGATGCCGATCATTTTTGGTAAAGGTTTCCAGTATCTTCGCAACCCAGGGGCCAAACTGAAAAGAGGCAAGGTTCTGCCGAACCAGATGCTTTCCGAACGCTCTGATCTCTTTTTCATCCAATTGCTCACCCATGAACAAAAAATAGTCGATGAATTTATCGGCGAGGTCCCTTGTCCGTTGCTCATCCGAGAGCACCCGACTGATCAGACCGGTGACATCCAGGGCATCCAACTTAACTCCGATGGCCTCCTGAGATAGAAAATGGTCCCTGATGAAATGGGCGAGATTGGTTCCGAGCCTATCCTTGTTCTTAGGAATGATGGCCGTATGAGGAATCGGTAAGCTCAAAGGATGTCTAAAAAGAGCGACGACCGCAAACCAGTCTGCAAGCGCTCCAACCATCGCCGCCTCCGTAAAAGCGACGACAATCTCAAAAAAAACGGACGCCTCCTTTAAAGATCGTGCAAAGAGAAATAGGATCACCATGGTAAGCAGTAATGCGGTGGCGAGCCCCTTCATCCTTTTCAAAGACTGCCTGTGAACATACGGCACCTCCCAGGATGCCTCATGGGATCTGCCAAAGATTGGAATCTCCATGGCCCTTGCTCCTTTCGCTCCAGCTCATGGCCCCCGCAACACAAGCGTGGCCTTGGAATCTGAAAATCATTTTCACCTGATCAATCGGGTTTGCCGATCATGGTATAGAACCGAATTTTTTTTAAAGTTCGAGGTTGGTTCTTTATGAAACATATTGACCCGCCAGAGGGTGGAGGATGCAAACATGAAATGTCAACGATGTCATGGCATGATGATTTCCGAAATTTTTTATGGCCATGAGGAGGTATTTTCAGGATGGCGTTGTATTTCCTGCGGCGAGATCATCGACTCGGTGATTTTGAAAAACCGTATAGATCAGACACAGGAGGCTCCTTTGGTTCACCTGGATCACCCACGTTGATAGCTTTTTCGGCAAGGATGCTTCGGCGCCAGGCATGGCGAAGGATCCCATGACATTCCTTTTAGCGTTCGAATGGTGTCCGGTTCAGCAAGCGGCTTGAGTTGAGCAGGATCCCGAGCGAGCGGCGAGTGAATCACATGGAGAAGCCCGCCCCAAAAGAAACAGCCAGGGAGTGACTAACTCAGGTTCCTGGTATGATCAAGGATATCTCTTACTTTCTTGGTCACCAGGATGGAAAGATAAATTTTAACCCTCGCCTCTTTTTTATATGCCCTCAAAACATCCTCGTAGACCGGGGAAACCTCTATAGGTGAAATTCTTACCCCTTCTGCCAGGGTGTGAATAGCATGCAGGTGTTGCTTTCTTTCCAGATCGTCTTCATACAATCCATTAGTGGTCATCATCATACTCCCTTCAGTTTTTGGTGAGCAAATGCGCTTTATCTGTCAACTCCCATGGAAGCCCGATGTCCATTCTTCCAACATGGCCGTAAGCGGCCAGTTTTCGGTAAAACCCTCCCTTGATGATGGCAGGCAGGTACCTCAGGTTGAACTGACGCATGATTCCTGCCAGCCTGAAATCAAAATGTCTTGTCACCCGGCTGACGATTTCTTCATTCGAGATCCTCCCCGTGCCATAGGTCTCTACATGGATGCTGACCGGTCTCGAAAGTCCGATGGAATAACTTAACTGAAGCTCACATTCGTTCGCCAAGCCAGCGGCGACGATGTTTTTGGCAGCGTACCGGGCTGCGTAGGCCCCCACCCGGTCGATCCGTGTCGGATCTTTTCCACTCAAGGCGGCCCCGCTGTGTCTCGAAAATTCTCCATACGTATCAATCGCGTTTTTCCTACCTGTTAGCCCGGAGTGAACGGCAGGACCACCCACCAGAAACGGTCCATCCGGGTTGACGAAGATCCTCGTCTGCTCATCGGGCTTGATTTCCTCGTCCTGGAAAACAGGTAAGATCACCGTCTCACGGATGTCATCGGTCAACTTCTTGGAGTCAGGTCCTCCCTTGTCCGGCGCCAGTTTCTGGCTTCCAATCACTGTGATACTGTGCAACCGGAAAGGACGCCCTTTACGGTACTCCACGCCCACTTGCGTCTTCCCATCAGGGGTTAAATAGGGAAGAAACTTTTGGAGCCTGACCGCGGTCAATCTTCTTGCCAGCTTGTGGGCGAGCCAGATGGGCAGGGGCATCAAGGAGGCGGTCTGATCGCAGGCGAATCCAAATACGGTGACCTGGTTTTTCACCGTGATCCGATCGATCTCCTCATCCGATATCTTTCGTTCATCGAACGCACAACTCTCGTCATGAGGGATTTCTTTCAAACTGGTGAGAACGCTGCAGGCCTGGGCATTAAAGGTCTGTTGATCGTAGCCGATCTGCTGGATGACCTGCCGTGCGATGTTCGGGAAGTCCAGCCTGGCTTCGCTGTCAAACCGTGCCGCGATAAAGATGATAGCGGTTGAGACAGCACACTCTGCGATGACCCGGGAATGAGGGTCCTGTTGAAGAAAGCGGTCTAAGATAGCGTCGCTGATCTGATCACACAGTTTGTCCGGATGTCCCTCTGTGACCGACTCCGAAGTAAACATGAAATCCTCTTTCATCCCCCTAGGCTCCTTCCTTTGGTCATTTCATTAACAACAAACGGCCAAAAGGCGCTGGCTCCGATCACCAGGCCATCGACCGGACCGATTGGGACGATGCCCAGCATGCTCCTCAGGCCTGGCAAGAAAGGGGCGGCCATCTGGAGCGCCAGGGTCCCTCCCACAGCAAAACTAAGGTATCGATTGGGCTGCAATCGCCTCTCATGGACGCCTCGATCAAACAGGGTATTCTGCTTCGACCGGCAGCTGAGCGCATGAAGGGCCTGCCCCATGCACAGACTCATAAATGCCAGGGTGCTGGACTGCGGGCCGGCCCCGTACCGGACGGCCCCGTATCCATAGGCTCCGAGGGCGCCGGCGGACAACATCGCCGCTTCGAAACCGATTCTCTTGAAATCTCTGGACTGGATCATCGGTTCGTCGGGGTCGCGCGGCGGTTGACTCAAAACGTCGGGCTCCGGCGGTTCGAGGGCCAGGGCAAGACCGGGAAAGATGTCTGAGATCAGGTTAATCCAGAGGATCTGGATGACGTTCAGGGGCTGGCCAAGCCCGCCCATCGTCGCGGCCATAATGACCATGATCTCGCTGAGATTGGTGGACAGAAGATAGTGGACTGTCTTACGAATATTGTTGTAGATCGTCCTTCCCTGGCTGATGGCAACTATTAGGGTCTGCAGGTTGTCATCTTCCAACACTACATCCGCCACCTCGCGTGCCACATCCGTACCGGTGAGTCCCATGGCCACTCCAATGTTGGCCGCCTTCAGGGCCGGACCGTCGTTGATCCCGTCTCCCGTCATGGCCACTACCCTCCCGGCTTTCTGGAGGGCATGAACGATCTGGAGCTTGTGGGCGGGAGTAACCCTTGAGAAGACGTGAACCCTCTCACATAAGGCCTTCATGATTTCAGGATCAATGTCGATGAGGTGTGTGGAGTCGAGGATCTCCAGTTGCTCTCCCCGGCTGAGGTTCAGTTCCTTCCCGATAGCAAAAGCGGTGGGCGTCTGGTCGCCGGTGATCATAATGGTATCGATACCCGTATGGTGAAAGGCCGATACCAGATCTTTGACGCCAGGCCGGATGGGGTCTCCCATTCCTACAAGGCCGACCCATATCAATCCATTGGTGATGATCACATCCTCTCCAGAGGTCAGAGAGGATAAAGCGCCGCTAACCATAGCAAAAGCGACTCCGAGAACCCGAAGGGCGTCGCCGGCCATGCGCTGATTCTCTGCCTCTATGGCCAAGCGGTCTTCGTCATTCAGGGGGATATCCTTTCCATTCATCATGCAACGCGTACAAATGGACAGGACTTCCAGAGGACTTCCCTTCAATGCGAGGAGATAAATCCCCGGGTCTTTTGTCCGGTGGAGCGTAGCCATGAAGTTTCTGTTCTCCGAGCGATGGCTAATTTTCAGCAGCGGGTGTCGTTCTCCCAAGGCTATGACATCCGTTCCCGCACTGATCGCCATATGCATCAGGGCGTTCTCTGTGGAGGAACCTGTGACGAAATAATCTCCGTTCTTCTTAAAGACCTCGCTCTCGTTACACAGGACTGAAAGATGAATCAGTCTTAGAAGCTCATCACAGGTGTAGGGATGGACCTCTTCCCCGTTCGCGATGAATTTGCCGTCAGAGACTTGCAGGATCCGGCGATCCAAATAAACCGATGCGATTGACATCCGGTTTAGCGTGAGCGTACCGGTCTTATCGAGGCAGATTGTCTGGACAGAACCAAGCGTTTCCACGGCGTCGAGGTGGCGGATCAGTGCGTGGTGCTTCTGCATGTTACGGACCCCCAGCGCAAGGGTTGAAGTGGCCACGGCAGGAAGTCCCTCGGGCACGGCTGCGACGGCAAGAGAGATGGAGAGCTTCAGCATCTGCAAAAAGCCGTATCCTCTGAGAAGGCCGACTAGAAAAACAACTCCGCAAATCCCTCCGCTGAGAAAGACAAGCTGGGACCCAACTTTTTGCAACTGTCTCTCCATCGGCGTCTCTGGAGCTTTCGATTCCCCGATCATCATCTGAATGCTCCCGATCTCTGTAAACTTCCCCGTTGCGACAACAACAGCAACCCCCTGTCCGCCCGTCACCAGAGTCCCGCGGTAGACCATGTTGACCCGGTCAGCGAGGGGGACAAGCGGACCCGTGAGGGATTCGGTTACTTTCCTCACAGGCATGCTCTCGCCCGTGAGGGCCGACTCATCCACGCTTAAATGGTGGGCTTCAACCAGTCGGGCGTCCGCGGTGACATAACTCCCTGGTCTGAGAATCAACAAGTCTCCTGGGACGACATCACCCGCTCCAATCTCTTTTGACTGTCCGTTTCGTTTGACCAGTGCCGAGGGCCTGACGAGGGTCTTGAGGGAGTGAATGATCTTCTCTGTCTGGTTCTCTGTGAGGCTGCCAATCGTGGCATTGATTCCGACCACACTCATAATGACAAGGGCTTCGAGCAACCCTCCAGTGGCTATGGAGATGACTGCCGCACCTCCCAATAACGCAACAGGAAGGGATTTAAACTGATCGACGAAGATTGTCCACTTGGACCGGGGGACGGATTCGGGGAGGATGTTAGGACCATATCTCTTCAGGCTCTCCTCAACACTGGTGCTGGATAACCCTTGGGTTCTGTCAGTGCCAAACTGGCTGATCACAACTTGGGTATCCATGCAATGCCAGGATTCACTCTTTTGTTCGACGGCTTGGAGGACCGATTTCCGTAAGGTCTTTGCGGTGGGCACATATTGAAAGGAACGGGCATCGATGCTCCGTGAACAATTGTCCTTTGAGTTGTGCTTCAATGCTGAAACGGGGAGTTTTTGATGGGCGGGGACTTCCTTGTTTCTCGGCGAAAGATGGAGGCCGCCATCTGCCGGGGGTCCGCCGTTTCCAGGCTCGATGCCCTTCCAAAATTCGACAGCGGCCTCTTCGAGCAAAGAAGCTACTTCCGCATAAGGTCTTTCCGAATCGTATAAAACCAGGACATTTCCGGTCAACAGGCTGATGGAAACTTTCCTGATCCCCTCACGGGTCTCTAATCTTGATTCAAGGTGTGTCTTGAGCGATTTGGAGCGATAAAGACCGGCGACCTTATACCTTGCCCTACCCTGTACGGCCACGTGGACAACTTGGATGAACGCCATTTCAGGGTTCTATCCCTAACTTGGTTGTCTTTTTAGGCTTGGCTTCAGTCTCCGTGCTTCCGCTGGACGGAGCTGAATCAGGCTTGGAGGCGGGCCCTTCTTTCGGTTTGGGTAACGCTGCACCGAGGACATCCTTGACACCTTCGACAACCCCAAGCAGAACATCTCTGACCGCCCTGACGGCGGTGTTGCTTATGCTCCCTGCTGCTTCAACAGCTCCTTCAACGGATTCCTTGGCAACTCCCTCGACATTCCCACCGATCTCTTTGGTGGCTTCGATGAGGCCATCTACGGTCCTCCTCGCTACAAGGGATACGTCTGCTCCTATTTCGGCGGCTCCCTTCACGGC
>Ga0207951_100178_pt1 | contig 41149 bp, 38 predicted proteins | sample Subbio12Aug_8Bad_FD_184830 | JGI IMG/M metagenome (GOLD analysis project Ga0207951, IMG submission 184830) | Serpentinite rock and fluid subsurface biosphere microbial communities from McLaughlin Reserve, California, USA - CR12Aug_8Bad (SPAdes) | ecosystem: Environmental > Terrestrial > Deep... | reverse complement strand
TGCTCGACCCGAGCTTCGTCAAGCTGGTGGCCTGGTACGACAACGAGTGGGGCTACTCGTGCAAGCTGCTCGAGATGGTGCGGGTGATCGGGCGCTGAAGACCCTGCGCCGCGGGCTGGCTGCGGTCGTGGCCGGCGCGGCGCTGGCGGCCTGCGCGCAGCCGCCCCCGGCGCCATCGCCGCGGCTGCTGCTGACCGCCGCACCCGGGGCGCCGGGCGGGGAGGCGCTGCGCGCGGCGGTTGCCGCGCGTGCCGGTGTCGCGGTCGTGCTGTGGGCGCCGGTCGACGCGCGCACGGCCGGGCTGCGGCTGGCGTGCAGCGGCGCGGCCTGCGACGAGGCGATCGCGCGGCTGCGCGCCGACACCGCGCTGGTCGCCGCGCTGGTTGCCGACGAACTCGGGCGCGTGCCGCCGCCGCCCGCGCGCGACGCGGCGCGCTGACGCCCGGCGCGGGGCGTCAGCGCGCGGACTTCGTTCGCGCCGATCATCACGCGCAGCGAGGCAGCGAACATGGACCGCAGTTTCTTTCGTTGTCCGGATGCCCGCGGGCTCGCCGCCGCGCTGCTGGGCCTGGCGGTGCTCGCGTGGCCCGCGGCGGCGGTCGAGCGCGCGCCCGCGCGGGCTGCGGGTGCGGCCGCGGCGACGCTGGCCACCGGCACCGAGCGGGTCGTCGTGCGCTGGCGGGCTGGCGTCGGCCCCGCGCGCGAGCGCATCGCGCAGGCCGCCGGCGGCGAGGCCGCCGCGCCGCTGCGCATGGCGCGCACGCTGACGCTGCGCCACGGCATCGCGCTGGCCGACGGCGCGAGCGTCGATGCGCGCACCCAGGTCGTGCGCGTCGCCGCCGGCAACGTGGCTGCGCTGCTGGCGCGATTGGCGATCGACCCCGAGGTCGAATGGGCCGAGGTCGACCAGCGCCAGCGCATCGCGCGCGTGGTGCCCAACGACCCGTTCTACGGTGCCGGGCAGACGCCGCCGATGCCGGCGCTCGGCCAGTGGTTCCTGCGCGCGCCGACGGTCGATGCGCCGGCGGCCATCGACGCCGTAGCGGCCTGGGCGCGCACGCGCGGCGATGCGGGCATCGTCGTCGCGGTGCTCGACACCGGCGTGCGCTTCGACCACCCCGACCTCGCCGACAAGCTGCTGCTAGGCTACGACTTCGTCAGCGACCCTGCGACGGCCAACGACGATGGTGGGCGCGATGACGATGCGTCCGACCCGGGCGACTGGATCATGCAGGCCGAGCACGAAGCCGTGAACGGACCATTCGCCGGTTGCGGTCTGACCGGTCGCGATCTCGGCAGCAGTTGGCACGGCACCCAGGTCGCCGGCCTGATCGCCGCGGCGACCGACAACGCCATCGGCGTCGCCGGCGCCGGCTGGCACCTGCGCGTGCTGCCGGTGCGCGTGCTCGGCAAATGCGGTGGTTGGTCGGCCGACATCGCCGCCGGCATCCGCTGGGCGGCCGGGCTCGACGTGCCCGACGTGCCGCGCAACCCGCACCCGGCGCGGGTGATCAACCTCAGCCTGGGGTCGCAAGCGACCTGCTCGCGAACGTATGCCGACGCGATCGCCGCGGTGCGCGCGGCCGGTGTCGTCGTCGTCGCCGCGGCCGGCAACCAGGGCGTCGCGGTCAACCAGCCGGCCAACTGCCCCGGCGTCATCGCCGTCGCCGGCGTTCGCCATGTCGGCACCAAGGTCGGCTATTCCAGCCTGGGGCCGCAGGTCGCGCTGGCCGCACCGGCGGGCAACTGCGTCGACCTCGCCGGGCCGCTGTGTCGCTACCCGTTGGTCACGACGTCGAACACTGGCACAACGGTGCCCGCCGGGCCGACCTACACCGCCGGTGACTTCCTGCATGGCGGCACGCCGACCCTCGGCACCAGCTTCGCCTCGCCGCTGGTCGCCGCCGCCGCCGGGCTGATGCTGTCGGTGCAGCCGGGGCTGACGCCCGACGAACTGGCGCACCGGCTGCGCAGCAGCGCGCGGCCGTTTCCGACCACGGCCGACCCGGGTGTGCCGGCCTGCCGTGTGCCCGCGGGGTTCGGGGACGTCGAGCAGCTCGAATGCCGCTGTACCACCGACACCTGCGGCGCCGGGCTGCTCGACGTCGGCGCCGCGGTCGCGCGCGCGGCCGAGCCGCTGCCGGTGGGTGGCGGGGGCGGTGGCAGCCTCACCTTCGGCTGGGCGCTCGGGTTGGCGCTGGCCAGCCTGCTGCTGCGGCTGCTCGACCGCCGCGACCTTGCCGGGCGCGGGTCAGTTGGCCGCCGGCGGCGGCGCGCCGGCCGGTGAGGCTGGCGGGGTGGGGGGCGGCGGCGGCGCCGGCTCGGCCACCAGCCGCAGCGCGTCGGGGTTGATCTGGCGGTCCTGCGGGCGGACCTCGCCGCCGGCCGCGGTCGGGCGCGGCAGCCAGCCGGCGTTCCAGGCGTAGAGCCCGGCGTTGAGCACGACCAGCGCGAGGACCAGCCAGCGCATCGGTCACGCTCCCGCGGCCGGCTGCTGCAGCCGCACGCTGACCTCGCCACCGCTGATCTCGTGCACCGTGCCGTCGGGCGCGCGCACGCGCAGCGCGCCGCTGGCGCCCACGCCGAGCGCGACGCCCTGCGGCACGGCGGCCGCGCTGGTCGTCACCGCCTGGCCGCGCAGCAGGTCGCGCCGCGCGTAATCGGCGGCGAATGCGCCAAAGCCCTCGGCCTCGTGGCGGCGCAGCGCCTGCGCCAGCGGCACGGCGATGCGGTGCAGGACCTGCGGCGCGCTCAGCGTCGGGTCGAGCTCGTGCAGGCAGGCGCGCTCGTCGCGGGCCTCGTCGACCGCCTGCGGCGCGACGTTGAGGCCGACGCCGACCACTGCCATGCGCAGGCGGCCGACGGCCAGCGTCTCGATCAGGATACCGCCGAGCTTGCGCCCGCGGCCCGGGCCGTCGAGCAGCCAGAGGTCGTTGGGCCACTTCAGGCCGATGCGCGCGGCGACGCTGCCGTGGGGTGGGTCGAGCGCGTCGGCCAGCGCGACGCCGGCGGCCAGCGACAGCCCGCCCCAGTCGGCCGGCGCCAGCGGCAGCGCCAGCGAGAAGGTCAGCGAGGCCCCGCGCACCGAGCGCCAGGTGCGGCCCTGGCGGCCGCGGCCGTGGGTCTGCTCCTCGGCCACCAGCAGGCAGGGCAGGGTGTCGACCGCGCGCCGACCCAGCGGTGGCGCGGCCAGCGGCGCGCCTTCGAGGACGCCGGGCAGGGTGGCCGGCTGGCCGGGCCAGCCGCCGGACTCGCGCACGCGGTCGAGCAGCAGGCTGTTGGTCGACTCGCAGCGCGCGACGACCTCGACCGAGACGCCCGGCAGCACCTCCCACAGCCGGCTCCACAGCGCCTCGACGTCCCACGACGGCAGGCGCGCCGGGGACGCTGGGCCCGGGGGGCTGACGGGGCGGTCCATGGCGGTGGGGACGGGCGAGCGGGCGGGGCGTGGCCCTAGCGCTTGGGCGCGAGCATCGTGCCGCGGCAGCGCGGCATGCCGCAGTGGCAAGCGTACTGCTGCTTGACCTTGGGCGTATGGCGGCCTTCGAGCATCAGGCGGTAGTCGAAGTACAGCTCCTCGCCGGCGGCGATCGCGCGCAGCGCCTTGACGTAGACCCGGCCGTCGACTTCCTCGGCCTCGCAGTTGGGCTCGCAGGCGTGGTTGATCCAGCGCGCGGCGTTGCCGCCGCTGCCGCCGTCGATCACGCGGCGCTCGTCGATGTGGAAGTAGAAGGTGTGGTCGGGCTGGGCCGGGTCGCGCGGGTGGCGGCGCAGCGCTTCGTTCCAGGAGATCAGCTCGCCCTTGTACTCGATGACGGTCTGCCCGGCGGCGATCGGCCGCAGCGCGAACACGCCCTTGCCGTGCACGCCCGAGCGGCGGACCTGGATGCGCCCTTGTCCCGGTGCCGCGGGCCTGCCGGGGCCGGCGTCTTGCGTGTGGCTCGTCATTCGGTACATTGAATCCATGGGCGCGCGCGTGCGTGCGCGCGAGACCGGCGGGATTGTAGGCATGGCCTGCGGCCCCGAAAGCCCTTTGTCAGCCATGCGGGTTGCAGCCCGCGCGGCCCAGCCTTGATCGGACCATGAGCAAGACCCTCGTCATCGCCGAGAAGCCCAGCGTCGCGCAGGACATCGTGCGCGCGCTGACCCCCGTGGCCGGCAAGTTCGACAAGCACGACGAGCACTACGAGAACGCGCGCTACGTCGTGACCTCGGCCGTCGGCCACCTCGTCGAGATCAAGGCCCCCGAGGCCTACGACGTCAAGCGCGGCAAGTGGAGCTTCGCGCACCTGCCGGTGATCCCGCCGCACTTCGACCTCGCGCCGATCGACAAGGCCAAGACCCGGCTCAATGCCGTGGTCAGGCAGATCCGGCGCAAGGACGTCGGCGACATCGTCAACGCCTGCGACGCCGGGCGCGAGGGCGAGCTGATCTTTCGCCTGATCGTCGACTACGCCGGCGCCGGCAGGAAGCCCGTCGACAAGCCGGTGCGCCGGCTGTGGCTGCAGAGCATGACGCCGCAGGCCATCCGCGAGGGCTTCGAGCGCCTGCGCGAGGACGGCCAGATGCAGGGCCTGGCGGCGGCCGCGCGCAGCCGCAGCGAGGCCGACTGGCTGGTCGGCATCAACGGCACGCGGGCGATGACGGCGTTCAACTCGCGCGACGGCGGCTTCTTCCTGACCACCGTCGGGCGCGTGCAGACGCCGACGCTGTCGATCGTCGTCGAGCGCGAGGAGAAGATCCGCCGCCATGTCGCGCGGCCGTACTGGGAGGTCAAGGCCGGCTTCGACGCGCAGGCCGGCAGCTACGAGGGCAAGTGGTTCGACCCGGCGTTCAAGCGCGGCGACGACGCCGACGCGCGCGCCGACCGTCTCTGGGACGAGGCCAGCGCGCAGGCCATCGCCCAGGCCTGCCGCGGCCAGCCGGCCACCGTGGTCGAGGAGGCCAAGCCCAGCACGCAGGCCAGCCCGCTGCTCTACGACCTGACCACGCTGCAGCGCGAGGCCAACTCGCGCTTCGGCTACTCGGCCAAGACCACGCTCGCGCTGGCGCAGGCGCTCTACGAGAAGCACAAGCTGCTGACCTACCCGCGCACCGACTCGCGCTACCTGCCCGAGGACTACCTCGCCGTCGTGACCCGGGCCTTCGAGACGATCGCCGGCGCCGACCTGCCCGGCCCCCTGCGTGCGCTGTCGGCGCACGCGCGCAAGGCGCTCGGGCAGGGCTACGTCAAGCCGGTCAAGCGGGTGTTCGACAACGCCAAGGTCTCGGACCACTTCGCGATCATTCCGACGCTCGAGATGCCGCGCGCGCTGAGCGAGGCCGAGGCCCGGCTCTACGACATGGTCGTCAAGCGCTTCCTTGCCGTGTTCTACCCGAGCGCCGAATACCTCGTGACCACGCGCACCAGCACCGTGGCGCAGGGTGGCAAGGCGTATGCGTTCCAGACCCACGGCAAGGTGCTGGTCGTCCCCGGCTGGCTCGCCGTCTACGGCAAGGAGGCGCAGGAGGAGGACGCCAACCTGGTGCCGGTGGCCGCCGGCGAGGTCGTGCGCACCGAGGCCGTCGACGTCGTGGCCCTCAGGACGCGCCCGCCGGCGCGCTATACCGAGGCCACGCTGCTCAGCGCGATGGAGGGCGCGGGCAAGCTGATCGACGACGACGAGCTGCGCGAGGCGATGGCCGAGAAGGGCCTGGGCACGCCGGCCACGCGCGCGGCGATCATCGAGGGCCTGTTCGCCGAGAAGTACCTGCTGCGCGAGGGCCGCGAACTGGTGCCGACGGCCAAGGCCTTCCAGTTGATGACCCTGCTGCGCGGCCTGGGCGTCGAGGACCTGACCAAGCCCGAGCTGACCGGCCACTGGGAATACCGGCTCGCGCAGATGGAGCATGGCCGGCTGGCGCGCGAGACCTTCATGGCCGAGATCGCGCAGATGGCCGAGCGCATCGTCAGGAAGGCCAAGGAGTACGACCGCGACACCATCCCTGGCGACTACGCGACGCTGGCCACGCCGTGCCCGCACTGCGGCGGCGTGGTCCGCGAGAACTACCGCCGCTACGCCTGCACCGGCGCGGCCGACGGCGGCGAAGGCTGCGGCTTCAGCATCACCAAGACCCCGGCCGGGCGCGCCTTCGAGGTCGCCGAGGCCGAGGCCTTCCTGCGCGACAAGCGCATCGGCCCGCTCGAGGGCTTTCGCTCGAAGGCCGGCTGGCCGTTCACCGCCGAGCTGCGTCTGGTGCGCGACGACGGGCTCGGCAACTGGAAGCTCGAATTCGACTTCGGCGACGACGCCAAGGCGCAGGCCGACGGCGAGCCGGTCGACTTCGGCGGCCAGGCCGCGCTCGGCGCCTGCCCCAAGTGCAAGGGCCCTGTCTACGAGCATGGCGCGCACTATGTCTGCGAGCGCAGCGTCGGCGCGCACCCGACCTGCGACTTCAGGAGCGGCAAGATCATCCTGCAGCAGCCGGTGTCGGCCGAGGAGATGGGCCGCCTGCTGCGCAGCGGCCGCACGGCCCTGCTCGAGGGCTTCGTCTCGAACAAGACGCGGCGCAAGTTCAAGGCCTACCTGACCTGGAACGACAAGGACGGCAAGGTCGGCTTCGAGTTCGAGCCGCGGCCTGCGGCCAAGAAGGCCACGGCGCGCAAGCCCGCCGCCGGCCGCGGTGCGCCGCCGGCCGATGCCGGCTCGTGAGCGAGGCCGCCTACGCCAGCCTGCTGGCGATCTTCGTCACCATCGGCGTCGGCTGGGCCGCGGCGCGGCTGCGCCTGCTCGGCGACGCCGAGGCGACGGTGTCGGTGCGCGTGCTCTCGGCGCTGGCGCTGCACCTGTGCGTGCCGGCGCTGCTGTTTCGCACGATGGCGCAGCTCGACCTGGCCGCGCTGCCCTGGTACATGGTCGCTGCGTACTTCGTGCCGGCCTGCGTCTGGCTGCTCGCGGTCTACGCGCTGCAGCGCCGCGCGGCGGTGGTGCATGGCGCGGCCGCACCGGCGACGCGGGCGATCGGCGCGACCTACGGCAACGCCGTGCAGCTCGGCATCCCGATGGCCGCCGCGCTGTTCGGGCCGACCGGGCTGGGCCTGCACATCGCGCTGGTCGCCGTCCATGGCCTGATCCTGCTGACGCTGCTGACCGCGCTGGTCGAGCGCGACCGCGCGCGCGCCGCGACCGGCAGCCGCTGGACGTCGACGCTGCGCACGACGGTGCGCCAGACCGTGATCCACCCGGTCGTGCTGCCGGTGCTGGCCGGGCTGGCCTGGAACCTCGGCGGGCTGAGCCTGCCGGCCGTTGCCGACCGCGCGCTGCAGGGCCTGGGCGCGGCGGTGGTGCCGGTGTGCCTGGTGCTGATCGGCGCCTCGCTGCACGCCTACGACCTGCAGGGACGCCTGGGCAGCGCGGTGGCGCTGGCCGCGGCCAAGCTGCTGCTGATGCCGGCGCTGGTGCTGGCGATCGCGCACTGGGGCTTCGGCCTGCACGGGCTGGCGCTGGCGGTGGTCGTGATGATGGCCGCGCTGCCGGTGGGCGCCAACGCGCTGCTGTTCGCGCAGCGCTACCGCACGCTGCCGGGCGAGGCCAGCGCGGCGATCGTGCTGTCGACGCTGGGCTTCGCCGCCACCGCGCCGCTGTGGCTGGCGGTGCTGACCTGGCTCGGCGCGCTGTGATCCGCAGTCAGGGCTTCGCCAGACCTTGCGCGACAATTCCCGCGATGGACACCGCCAACGATACCGCCGTGCGCGAACTGATGGATCGCCTGGGCGCGGCCGCGCGCGCTGGCGCCGCCGGCCTGGCCAGCGCGCCGACCGCGGCCAGGGACGAGGCCCTGCGCGCGCTGGCCCGCCGGCTGCGCGCCGACACCGGCGCGCTGCAGGCGGCCAACGCGCGCGACCTCGAGGCCGCACAGGCCGCCGGGCTCGACGCCGCGCTGCTCGAGCGCCTGCGCCTGACGCCCGCGGTCATCGACACCGTCGCCGCGGGCTGCGAGCAGATCGCCGCGATGGCCGACCCGGTCGGCGAGATCGTCGAGCTGCGCCGCCGGCCCAGCGGCATCGCCGTCGGCCGCATGCGCGTGCCGATCGGCGTCTTCGGCATGATCTACGAGAGCCGGCCCAACGTGACGATCGAGGCCGCGTCGCTGGCCATCAAGAGCGGCAACGCCTGCATCCTGCGCGGCGGCTCGGAGGCCATCGCCTCCAACGTCGCGCTCTGGCGCTGCGTGCAGGCCGCGCTGGCCGAGGCCGGGCTGCCGCCGGCGGCGGTGCAGTTGGTCGAGACCACCGACCGCGCGGCGGTCGGCCGCCTGATCGCGATGCCCGAGCATGTCGACCTCATCATCCCGCGCGGCGGCAAGGGCCTGATCGAGCGCATCGCCGCCGAGGCCCGGGTGCCGGTCATCAAGCACCTCGACGGCAACTGCCATGTCTACGTCGACGCCGAGGTCGACCTCGAGCTCGCGGTGCGCGTCACCGACAACGCCAAGACGCAGAAAGTCAGCCCGTGCAACGCCGCCGAGTCGCTGCTGGTGCATGCGGCGCAGGCCGCGGCCTTCCTGCCGCGCATCGGCGCGGTGTTCGCCGCCAAGGGCGTCGAGATGCGCGGCTGCCCGCGCAGCCGGGCGCTGCTGCAGGGCCTGCCCGGGGCATGCGTGGTCGAGGCCAGCGAGCAGGACTGGGCCACCGAATACCTGGCGCCGGTCATCAGCGTCAAGGTCGTCGACAGCCTCGACGAGGCAATCGCGCACATCAACCGCTGGGGCTCGCACCACACCGACGCGATCCTCACGACCCACCACCCGAGCGCGATGCGCTTCCTGCGCGAGGTCGACTCGGCCAGCGTGATGGTCAACGCCAGCACGCGCTTTGCCGACGGCTTCGAGTACGGGCTGGGCGCCGAGATCGGCATCAGCACCGACAAGCTGCACGCGCGCGGGCCGGTCGGCCTGGAGGGGCTGACCTCGCTGAAGTGGGTCGTGCTCGGCCAGGGCGAGCTGCGGACCTGAGCGCCGGAGCGCGCGCGCGATGTCGGCCACCGAGCTGATCCCGGTGCTGCTCGTCGCCGTGCTGGCGCTGTGGATCTACGGCGCGCGCAACCGGCTGGTGCGGCTGCGCCAGGCGCTGCACATGGCCTGGGGCCGCATCGACGGGCAGTTGCGCCGGCGCGCGGTGGCGCTGCCGGCGCTGGTCCAGGCGCTGCGCGCGCCGCTGGCCGGCGAGCAGCGCGCGCTCGATGCCGTCGTCCAGGCCCAGGCGCAGTTGCAGGTCGCGGCCGAACATGTCGGCCGGCGCCCGACCGCGGCCGAGGCGCTGCCGGACTTCGTGCGCGCCGATGCGGCGCTGGCCGCGGCGCTCGAGCGCCTGCTCGCGCTGCTCGACCAGCACGGCGCGCTGCGCGAGCAGGCCGAGCTCGTGCCGCTGCTGCGCGAGCTGCACGACGCCGACCTGCGCATCGCGATCGCCCGCGCCGGCTTCAACGACGCGGCCGAGGCCTACAACAGCGCGATCGCGCAGTTTCCGACCCGGCTGCTCAAGCCGCTGCTGGGCCTCGGGCCGGCGCCGCGCTGGTAAACGACGGCGGAGGGCGGGCATGAACTTCCAGCAACTGCGCGCGGTGCGCGAGGCGGTGCGCTGCGGCTACAACCTGACCGAGGTCGCGCAGGCGCTGCACACCTCGCAGCCGGGCATCAGCCGCCAGATCCGCGAACTCGAGGACGAGCTCGGCGTCGCGCTGTTCGCGCGCGCGGGCAAGCGCCTGACCGGGCTGACCGAGCCCGGGCGCGAGCTGCTGCCGGTCGTCGAGCGCATGCTGCTCGACGCGCACAACCTGCGCCGCCTGGCCGACGACCACCTGCACGGCGAGACCGGCACGCTGTCGGTCGCGGCCACGCACTCGCAGGCGCGCTACGCGCTGCCGACCGCGGTGCGCGACTTTCGCGCGACCCACCCGCAGGTGCGGCTGCACCTGCACCAGGGCTCGGCGCAGCAGGTCGCGCAGATGCTGCTCGACGGCAGCGCCGACATCGGCATCGCCTCGCGCGCGCTCGACGAGCACGCCGACCTCGTCGCGATGCCCTGCTACCGCTGGACGCACTGCGTGGTCGTGCCGCCGGACCATGCGCTGATCGACGGCGAGCTCACGCTGGCGCGGCTGGCGGCCTACCCGCTGGTGACCTACGACCAGGGCTTCACCGGCCGCGGCTCGATCGACGACGCCTTCGCCCGCGCCGGGCTGGCGATGCAGATCGTGCTCAGCGCGATGGACGCCGACGTCATCAAGACCTATGTCGAGCTCGGCCTGGGCGTGGGCGTGGTCGCCTCGATCGCCTTCGACGAGCAGCGCGACGCGCCGCTGCGCGCGCTCGACGCGCGCCAGCTGTTTCCGATCAACACCACGCTGGTCGGCATGCGCCGCGGCGCGGTGCTGCGCCGCTACGCCTACCGCTTCGTCGAGACCTTCGCGCCGCACCTGACGCCCGCCATCGTGCGCCCGCTGCAGATGGCGGCGGGCGGCGGCGCGGTGCCCGCACCCCTGTAGCCGCGCGGGCCGGCGCGCCGCCGGCGCCGCTGTAGCTCAGCCGCCCGTGGCCGACACGCGCTGGCCGGCGACGAAGCGCGTGACGCGCCGCGGCTGCAGGCGGTACTCGGCGCCGACTTGCAGCGCCAGCCGATCGCGCAGGCCGTGGTAGGCCTCGCGCGGCAGCTCGACGTCGATGTAGCCGCCGTCCTCGCGGCGGAACTCCAGTCGGGTGTTGGCGCCGACGGTCAGCGTCTGCGCGAGCGTGGCGCGGATCGCGTCGCTGCCGGCGGCCGGGTCGCCGGGGCGCAGCACGGCCAGCTCGTGCGGGCGCACGTAGCCCTGCTCGCCGCCCAGCGGCACGAGGTTGACGTCGCCGAGGAACTGCAGCACGAAGGGCGTGGCCGGGCGGTCGTAGACCTCGTCGGGGGTGCCGACCTGTTCGATACGGCCCTGGTTCATGACGACCACGCGGTCGGCCACCTCGAGCGCCTCCTCCTGGTCGTGGGTGACGAAGACGCTGGTCACGTGGACCTCGTCGTGCAGGCGGCGCAGCCAGCGGCGCAGCTCCTTGCGCACCTTGGCGTCGAGCGCGCCGAAGGGCTCGTCGAGCAGCAGCACCTTGGGCTCGACGGCCAGCGCCCGGGCCAGCGCGACGCGCTGGCGCTGTCCGCCCGAGAGCTGGTGCGGGTGGCGCTCGGCCAGCGGCTCGAGCTGGACCAGGCGCAGCAGGTCCGTCACGCGGCTGCGGATCTGCGCGTCGCCGGGCCGCACCGCCTTGTCGCGCACGCGCAGGCCGAAGGCGACGTTCTCGAAGATCGTCATGTGGCCGAACAGCGCGTAGTGCTGGAAGACGAAGCCGACGCCGCGGTCGCGCACGTCGGCGTGGGTGGCGTCCTCGCCGTGGAAGTGCACGCTGCCGCTGTCGGGCACCTCGAGCCCGGCGACGATGCGCAGCAGCGAGGTCTTGCCCGAACCCGAGGGCCCCAGCAGCGCGACCAGCTCGCCCGAGGGCACGTCGAGGTCGATGTGGTCGCAGACCACGGTACTGCCGAAGCGCTTGCACAACTGACGGATCTCGATGCTCATCGGTGGGTCCTTGGGTGTCACTCGCTGCGGTCGCCGACCTGGCGCATCTGCGCGCGCACGCGCTGCTCGACGAGGAACTTGAGCAGCAGCGTCAGCAGCGCCAGCAGGGCCAGCAGCGAGGCCATCGCGAATGCGGCGGCGAACTGGTATTCGTTGTAGAGGATCTCGACGTGCAGCGGCATGGTGTTGGTCAGCCCGCGGATGTGGCCGCTGACGACGCTGACCGCGCCGAACTCGCCCATCGCGCGCGCATTGCACAGGATCACGCCGTAGAGCAGCGCCCACTTGACGTTGGGCAGCGTGACGCGCCAGAACATCTGCCAGCCGCTGGCGCCGAGCACGCGCGCGGCCTCCTCCTGTTCGGTGCCCTGGGCCTGCATCAGCGGGATCAGTTCGCGGGCGACGAACGGGAAGGTGATGAAGATCGTCGCCAGCACGATGCCGGGCACCGCGAAGATGATCTGCACGTCGTGCTCGACCAGCCAGGCGCCGAACCAGCCCTGCGCGCCGAACAGCAGCACGAACAGCATGCCGGCGATCACCGGGCTGACCGAGAACGGCAGGTCGATGAAGGTCAGCAGCAGGTTCTTGCCGCGGAAGTCGAACTTGGCGATCGCCCACGACGCGGCGATGCCGAACACCAGGTTGAGTGGCACGGCGATCGCCGCGACCAGCAGCGTCAGGCGAATCGCGGCGAGCGCGTCGGGCTCGGTGACCGCCGCGACGAAGACCCCGACGCCACGCGCCAGCGCCTCGTAGAACACGGCCACCAGCGGCACGAACAGGAACAGTGTCATGAAGCCGATCGCCACGCCGATCAGCGCGCGGCGCACCCAGGCCGGCTCTTCGGTGGCGGTGCGGCGGCGCGCTGCGCCGGGCAGGCCGGGGGCGGGCGTCGGCAGCGGGATCGCGGACATCGGGCGGCGGGCGGTTGGGGGGTGGACGGGGGAGCGCGCTCAGGCCAGGCCCTGGCGGCGGCGCGACCAGGCTTGCAGCGCGTTGATCAGCAGCAGCAGCACGAATGCGGCGATCAGCATGACGACCGCGATCGCGGTGGCCTCGGCGTAGTCGAACTGCTCGAGCCGGGTCATGATCAGCAGCGGCGTGATCTCGCTGACCATCGGGATGTTGCCGGCGATGAAGATCACCGAGCCGTACTCGCCGAGCGCGCGTGCGAAGGCCAGCGCAAAGCCGGTCAGCAGCGCCGGCATGACGACCGGGAAGATGACCCGGCGAAAGGTCTGCCAGCGGTTGGCGCCCAGCGTCGCCGAGACCTCCTCGAGCTCGCGGCTGAGGTCCTCGAGCACCGGCTGCACGGTGCGCACGACAAACGGCAGGCCGATGAAGACCAGCGCGACGAACACGCCCAGCGGCGTGAAGCTGACGCGAAACGGCAGGAACTGGCCGATCCAGCCGTTCTGTGCGTAGATCGCGGTCAGCGCGATGCCGGCCACCGCGGTCGGCAGCGCAAACGGCAGGTCGACCAGCGCGTCGACGAAGCGCTTGCCCCAGAACTGGTAGCGCACCAGCACCCAGGCCACGATCAGGCCGAAGAAGGCGTTGAGCAGCGCCGCGGCCAGCGAGGCGCCGAAGGTCAGGCGGTACGAGGCCAGCACCCGCGGCGAGGTGGTGGCCGCCCAGAACTCCGACCAGCTCAGCGTGAACGACTTCAGGAACGCCGCCGACAGCGGGATCAGCACGATCAGGCTGAGGTAGAGCAGCGCGAAGCCGAGCGCGAGGTCGAAGCCCGGCAGCACGCTGTGCCGCCGCAGCAGGGTGCGGGAGAAGATCACGATGGAGGCGAGGCTGCGGGTTCAGCGGCGGGTGAAGACCTGGTCGAAAGTGCCGCCTTCGTCGAAATGCGTGCGCTGCGCGTTCGTCCAGTTGCCGAAGGCCTCGTCGATGGTGAAGGTGCCGACCCGCGGGAACTTGGCCGCATGGCGGGCGAGCACGGCCGCATCGCGCGGGCGGAAGTGGTGGCGCGCGGCGATCTCCTGGCCGGCCGGCGTGTAGAGGTACTCGAGGTAGGCCTGGGCCAGTTCGCGCGTGCCGTTGCGCTCGGCGTTGCGGTCGACGACCGCGACCGGCGGCTCGGCCAGGATCGAGACCGAGGGCATGACGATCTCGAAGCGGCCGCGGCCGAGCTCCTGCTCGGCCAGCATGGCCTCGTTCTCCCAGTTGATCAGCACGTCGCCGATGCCGCGCTCGACGAAGGTCGTCGTCGCGGCGCGCGCCGCACCGTCGAGCACCGGCACGTTGGCCAGCATGCGGCCGACGAACTCGCGGGCCTGGGCGTCGCTGCCGTACTTGCGGCGCGCCCAGCCCCAGGCGGCGAGGTAGTTCCAGCGCGCCGCGCCGGAGGTTTTCGGGTTGGGCGTGATGACCTGCACGCCCGGGCGTACGAGATCTTCCCAGTCGCGGATGCGCTTGGGGTTGCCGGCGCGCACCAGCAGCACCATCGTCGAGACATACGGCGCGCTGTTGTGCGGCAGCCGCCGCTGCCAGTCGGCGCCGAGGCGACCGGCGCGGGCAATCTCGTCGATGTCGTAGGCCAGCGCCAGCGTGACGACGTCGGCGCGCAGGCCGTCGATGACCGAGCGCGCCTGCCGGCCCGAGCCGCCGTGCGACATCCGCACGCTGAGCCCGGCGCCGCTGCGCTGGCGCCAGTGCGCGGCGAAGACCGGGTTGTACTCCTGGTACATCTCGCGGGTCGGGTCGTACGAGACGTTGAGCAGGGTCGGCGTGCGCGCCTGCGCGGCACCCGCGCCCAGCCCCAGCAGGGCCGAGGCGGTCAGCGCGAGGGTCTGGCGGCGGGTGGTCATCGGCGGGCTCCGGGTCATGCGACGGCTGCGAATGCTAGGCGCCCGCGCCGCACATCGCAAAGAAGCGATTCGCGCATCGATATGCGCTGCGTGAACCGTGGCCTGCGCCAGCCGCGCATATTGCCGGCAGGCATATCCATCTGACTGCGCGGCGGGTTGTGGTGTTGCGACTTGCGTCACACAATGCGGCCGCCGCAGGCCTCGACGGCCCGCGGCAGATCCACCGCAACAGCCGGAGTCCTGCCGCCATGAAGACCCACTCTGCGCACGCCCTCGCGTGGTTGCTGGCGGCGGCCTGCGCTGCGCCGGCCGCGCTGGCCCAGGAGGCCCGCGCGCCGCGTGACGCGCAGGCGCTGCACATCGCGTCGCTGGCCGCCACCTGCGCGGCCTGCCACGGCACGGCCGGCCGCGGCGTGCCGGGCAGCCGCATGGCGCCGCTGGCCGGCGTGCCCGCCGAGATGTTCATCGCGCAGATGCAGGCCTTCAAGCGCGGCGAGCGCGCCGCCACCGTGATGCACCGCCATGCGCGTGGCTACACCGACGAGCAGATCGCGCTGATGGCGGCGTACTTCGCCGCGCAGCCTGCCGTGCAGCCGCGTTGAACCGGGAGACGACGATGATCGCAGGAAGAAGAAGCTGGCTGGCCGCGGCCGCCGCGTTCGGTGGCCTGGGCCTGACCGGCTGCGCCAGCGTCGGCGGGGTGCCGTCGACGGCGCGCGTGCTGGTCGTCGGCGGCGGCTTCGGCGGCGCGACCGCGGCCAAGTATGTGCGGCTGTTCTCGGGCCACACGGTCGAGGTCGTGCTGGTCGAGCCCAACGCGCAGTTCGTCAGTTGCCCGATGAGCAACCTCGTGCTCGGCGGCCACCGCGCGATGGCCGACATCACGCTGCGGTACGACGCGCTGTCGGCGCAGCACGGCGTGCGCATCGTGCGCGACCAGGTCGCTGCGCTCGACACCCAGCGGCGCACCGCGACGCTGGCCTCGGGGCCGGTGATCGCCTACGACAAGCTGATCCTGTCGCCGGGCATCGACCTGATGCTCGACGCCATCGAGGGCCTGCCGGCAGCGCATGCGCAGGCGCGTGCGCTGCACGCCTGGCGTGCCGGCGCCGAGACGGCGGCGCTGCGCCGCCAGATCGAGCAGATGCCCGACGGCGGCGTCTACGTGCTGACGGTGCCGCTGCTGCCCTACCGCTGCCCGCCCGGGCCGTACGAGCGCGCCTGCACCGTGGCCAGCTACTTAAAGGCGCACAAGCCGCGCTCGAAGGTGCTGATCCTCGACGCCAACCCCGACGTGACGTCCAAGCCGGCGCTGTTCAAGCGGGTCTGGGCCGAGCTCTACCCGGGCCTCGTCGAGCACCGGCCCAACCAGAAGGTGGTCGGCGTCGACGCGGCCACGCGCACGCTGCGCCTCGAGGTCGGCGACGACGTGCGCGCCGACGTGCTCAACGTCGTGCCGCCGCAGCGCGCCGGCCTGATCGCCGTGCAGGCCGGGCTGGCCACCGTCAACGCGCGCTGGTGCCCGGTCGATTTCCAGGGCTTCGAGTCGACCCAGGCCCGGCATGTGCACGTGCTCGGCGACGCGACCCAGGGCGCGCCGCTGATGCCCAAGAGCGCGCACATGGCCAACGCGCATGCCAAGGTGGCCGCTGCGGCGGTGGTTGCGCAGCTCGCCGGCTGGCCGGTCAACCCGGCGCCGGTGGTCGCCAACACCTGCTACAGCTTTGTCGACGCGCAGCGCGCGATGCATGTGGCCGCGGTGTGGCAGTTCGACGCCGCCGAGCGCACGTTCCGGGTCGTGCCGGGCACGCTGGGCGTGTCCGACGCGCCCAGCGAGCGCGAAGGCCTCTACGCCTGGGACTGGGCGCGCACGATCTGGGCCGACTCGCTGGCCTGAGCGTGGCCACGCGCCAGTGCCGGCGCGCTCGCGCGTGCCGGGCTCAGCCCGGCCCGATCATCGACGCCGACGCGACCAGGTCGTCGAGCAGCGCCATCGAGGCCCGGCCGCTGACCGCGTACGGGTCGAGCACGGCACGCTCGGAGTACTTCAGCAGCACCGCCGGGTTGAGGCGTTCGACGTCGACATGGCCCATCGACCACTGGGCGAAGCGGCGCTCGCCGATCTCGGTGTAGCTCAGCAGCACCACGTCGGTGTGTCGCGGGTCGGCCAGGATGCGGCCGTAGAGCCGGTTGACCGCGTCGCGCCCGCCCTCGAGGACTTGCAGGAAGATGCCCTGCGAGCAGCACAGTGCGCCGGTGATGCCCCGCCCCGGGTTGGCCGCCGAGGCCTGGCGCAGGATGTCGTGCAGCAGGCGGTCGTCGAAGCCCGCCCTGGCGCGGCTGGTGTAGAGCAGGCGTACGAGCATGGGCGTGGCTCCCGGCGGGCGGTCAGGCGGACTTGCGGTTCATCAGCGAGAGAAACTCGCGGCGCAGGTTGGCGTCCTTCAGGAACGCGCCGCGCATCACCGAGTTGACCATCATCGCACTGTCGTCCTTGACGCCGCGCCAGTGCATGCAGTAGTGGTCGGCCTCCATCACGATGGCCAGGCCGTCGGGGCGCACGCGGCGCTGCAGCTCGTCGGCCAGCATCGTCACCGCCTCCTCCTGGATCTGCGGCCGGCTCATGATCCAGTCGCAGATGCGCACATACTTGCTCAGCCCGATCAGGTTCGAGAACTCGTTGGGCAGGATGCCGACCCAGACCCGGCCGATGATCGGGCACAGGTGGTGCGAGCAGGCGCTGCGCACCTTGATCGGGCCGACGATCATCAGCTCGTTGAGCCGCTCGGCGTTGGGGAATTCGGTGACCTCGGGCATCGGCCGGTAGCGGCCGGCGAAGACCTCGTCGACGAACATCCGGGCCACGCGCTGGGCCGTCTCGTTGGTATTGTGGTCGCGCTCGGTGTCGATGACCAGGGCGGCCAGCACGTCGTTGACGCGGGCCTGGACCTCGGCCTTGAGCTCGTCGAGCTCGCCCGCGCGCACATGCGCCGAGATGTTGTCGTTGGCATGCCAGCGCCGCCCTGCGCCGACCAGCCGGTAGCGGATGCGCTGCGACGCGGGCAGGGCGGCGAGTTCGTCCTCGCCGAGGGTGATCGGGCTCGAGCTGCCGGACATCCTGCCTCCTCCCTGCCGTGGCTGCTGCTGCGGCGGCGATTGTGCGGGCTGCACGCCGATGCCCGCATAGACTGGCGCGATGTCCCCACCCGATGCCGCCCCACCGCTGGCGCTGCTGCTGGCCCAGGCCGCTGCGGCGGTGCAGGCCGTGCGCAGCGGCCGCTCGCTGACCGACGCGCTGGCTGCCGTGCCGGTGCCGCTGCGCGCCGGCACGCAGGCGCTGGCCTTCCACGCGCTGCGCCGGCTCGGCGCGGCGCAGGCGCTGCGCGCGCGGCTCGTGCCCAGGCCGCCCGCTGCGGCGCTCGATGCGCTGCTGCTGACCGCGCTGGCCCTGCTGTGGCCGCCGCCGGCCGGGCAGCCGCCGCCGTACCCCGACCACACCCTGGTCGACCAGGCGGTGGCCGCCGCGCGCCGCCGCCAGCCGGCCACCGCCGGCTTCGTCAACGCCGTGCTGCGCCGCTACCTGCGCGAGCGCGACGCGCTCGTCGCCGCCGTCGCCGAACAGCCCGAGGCGGCGTACAACCACCCGCGCTGGTGGCTGCAGCGCGTGCGCGCCGACTGGCCGGCGCAGTGGCAGTCGCTGCTGGCCGCGGCCAACCGCCACCCGCCGATGACGCTGCGCGTCAACGCCCGCCGCGGCGACGCCGCCGGCTACGTGCAGCGCCTGGCCGCGGGCGGGCAGGCGGCGTGGGCGGTCGGCCCGCACACCGTCGTGCTGGCCCAGCCGTGCCCGGTCGGCGCGCTGCCGGGCTTTGACGCCGGCGAGGTCTCGGTGCAGGACGCCGCCGCGCAGCGCGCCGCGCCGCTGCTGCTGGGTGCCGGGCTGCCGCCGGGCGCGCGCGTGCTCGACGCCTGCGCCGCACCGGGCGGCAAGACCGCGCACCTGCTCGAGCTCGCCGAGCTCGACCTGCTCGCGCTCGACCGCGACGAGGCCCGCCTGGAGCGCGTCCGCCAGACCCTGCAGCGGCTGCAACTGCACGCCACCCTGCGCGTCGCCGACGCCGGCGACCCGCAGGCCTGGTGGGACGGCCGCCCGTTCGATGCGATCCTGCTCGATGCGCCCTGCACCGCCTCGGGCATCGTGCGCCGCCACCCCGACGTGCGCTGGCTGCGCCGCCCCGCCGACATCGCCGCGCTGGCGCGCGAGCAGGCCCGCCTGCTCGACGCGCTGTGGCCGCTGCTCGCACCCGGCGGGCGGCTGCTGTATGCGACCTGCTCGATCTTCAAGGCCGAGGGCGCGGCGCAGATCGATGCATTCGTGCAACGCCAGCCGCCGGGCAGCGTGCGGCTGGACCCGGCCTCGCCGGGGCATCTGCTGCCGCTGCCCGACAATCCGGCAACGGACTGCGCAGCCGAGGCGCCGGCCGACGCCGGTCCCGACGGCTTCTACTACGCGCTGCTGCACCGACCTTGACCACTCCTGCCGCGCCCTCTCGTGCCGCCCGGCAGCCGCTGCGCGGCTGTGCGGCGGCCGTTGCCGGCTGGCCGGGGGCCTCGCGCCGCAGCTTCTGCCGCGGCGTGCTGGCGCTGGCGCTGGCGCCGTCGCTGGCCGGCCTGCGCCCGGCGCAGGCCCAGCCGGGCGAGCCGAGCGAGGCCGTCCAGTTGCACGCCCTCGAGGTGCGGCGCGACGCCGAGGCGATCAGCGTCGACTTCAACGTCCGCCTGCACCTGCCCGAGCCGGTCGAGGACGCGCTGCGCCGCGGCATCGCGCTGCACTTCCGTGCCGAGGCCACGCTGCTGCGGCCGCGCTGGTACTGGCGGGCCCAGCGCGTTGCCCGGGCGCGGCGCCAGTGGCGGCTGAGCTACCAGCCGCTGACCGGCAGCTTTCGCGTCAGCGTCGGCGCGCTGCACCAGACTTTCGTCAGCCTGGACGCGGCGCTGCTGCCGATCACCCGCATGACGCGCTGGCGCATCGCCGACGCCGCCGAGGTCGAGCCCGGTGTGCGGCATCTGCTGGAGTTCGACTGGCGGCTCGACACCGGCGAGCTGCCGCGGCCGCTGCAGATCGGCCTGGGCCACCTGCCCGAGTGGCAGCTCGCCGTCGCGCACAGCGTGGAGCTGCCGCGCTGAGCGCGGGCGACCGGGGGCCGTGACGATGAGCAAGTCCGCACGCTGGGCCGCGCTGGTCGCGCTGGTGGCCGCCACCGGCGTCGCGCTGGTGCTGGGCTTCGTCGTCTCGCTGGCCACCGCCGGCCATGGTGTCTACGAGCAGTATTTCGACTGGCTCTACGGCCTCACCATCGTCGTTGCCGCGCTGCTGCTGACCGTCGTCATGCTCGCCTCGCTGCGGCTGGCCGCCCGCCTGCGCCGGGGCAAGTTCGGCAGCCGGCTGCTGTTCAAGCTGGCCGCGATCTTCGCGCTGGTCGGCGTGCTGCCCGCGGCGCTGGTCTACACCGTCAGCTACCAGTTTGTCTCGCGCAGCATCGAGGTCTGGTTCGATGCCCGCGTCGAGAGTGCGCTCGACGCCGGGCTGGCGCTGGGCCGCGGCACGCTCGACGCCCAGCGCTCGGACCTCGCCGCCAAGGCCCGCCTGGCCGCCGAGCGCATCGCCGACGGCAGCGTGCCGGCCACGCCGCTGGCCCTCGAGCGGCTGCGCGAGCAGTTCGTCGCGCAGCAGGTCGTGCTGCTGTCGGCCGCCGGGCAGCCCGAGGTCGCCGCCGGCGCGCTGGCCGCACCGCTGGCGCACGAGCGCGTCGACCCCGCGCTGTTGCGCGAGGCGCAGCAGTTGCGCGTCGTCAGCCGCATCGAGGGCCTCGACGAGGACGCTGTCCTGGCCGCGCCGGCCGCGCGCGTGCGCGCGCTGGCCGTGGTGCCCAGCGCCGAGCTGCACCTGGGCGCCACCGACCGCTACCTGCTGGTCGTCCAGGCCCTGCCGCCGGCGCTGGTCGCGCAGGCGCTGGCGGTGCAGGCCGCGCACCGCGAATACCAGTTGCGCATGCTCGAGCGCGAGGGCCTGCGCCGCATGTACCTGGGCACGCTGACGCTGGCCCTGGTGCTGGCGGTCTTCGGCGCGGTGCTGCTGGCCGTGCTGCTGGGCAACCAGCTCGTGCGCCCGCTGCTGCTGCTGGCCGAGGGCGTGCGCCAGGTCGCGCGCGGCGACCTGACGGCCAGGCCGGTCTTCCCGTCGAGCGACGAGATCGGCGGCCTCACGCGCTCGTTTGCCGACATGACGCAGCAGCTCGCCGACGCGCGCGCGCAGGCCCAGCGCAGCGTGGCCGAACTCGAGAACGCGCGCACCCACCTGCAGACCATCCTCGACAACCTGATCGCCGGCGTCGTCGTCTTCGACGCGGCGCGCGCGATCGACAGCGTCAATCCCGGCGCCACGCGCATCCTCAAGCTGCCCTTGTCGGCCTACCGCGGCCGGCCGCTGGCCGAGGTGCCCGGCCTGCAGGCCTTGGCCCAGGCCGTCTGGCAGCGTTTCCAGACCCTCGACGCCGGCCCCGAACCCGGCGAGCGCGATCAGTGGCAGGACGCCTTCGAGCTGCCGCCGCCCACTGGCCGCGAGGGCGACAGCCTGACCCTGCTCGCGCGCGGCGCGACGCTGCCCGGCGGCATGCGGCTGCTGGTCTTCGACGACATCAGCGAGATCGTCAGCGCGCAGCGCAGCGCAGCCTGGAGCGAGGTCGCGCGCCGCCTCGCGCACGAGATCAAGAACCCGCTGACCCCGATCCAGCTCTCGGCCGAGCGGCTCGAGCACAAGCTCGCAGCCCGGCTCGAGCCGGCCGACCGCGCGCTGCTGCAGCGCTCGGTGGCGACCATCGTCGCGCAGGTGCAGGCGATGAAGCAGCTCGTCGACGAGTTCCGCGACTACGCGCGCCTGCCCGCGGCGCAGTTGCAGCCGCTCGACCTCAACGCCCTGGTCGCCGAGGTGCTCGTGCTCTACGGCCATGCGGCCGAGGCCGGGCGGCTGCGCGTGCAGGCCGCGGCGGCGCTGCCGGCGGTGCTCGGCGACGCGACGCAGCTGCGCCAGGTCGTGCACAACCTCGTGCAGAACGGCCTCGACGCGGTCGCCGAGCGCGCCGACGGCTGCGTGCAGGTCGCCACCGAAGTCGCGCGCGGCGACGACGGCCGCGTGCGCGTCGTGCGGCTGGTCGTCAGCGACAACGGCCCGGGCTTTGCCGACAAGGTCCTCAAACGCGCCTTCGAGCCCTACGTCACGACCAAGAGCCGCGGCACCGGGCTCGGGCTGGCGGTGGTCAAGAAGATCGCCGACGAGCACGGCGCGCGCGTGCGCATCGGCAACTCTGGCGACGGCCGGGGCGGGGCGCGGGTTTCGCTATCATTTTCGAATCTCGTTTTCGAGGCGGCCGGGCCGCACTGCGATGTCGCAGCGCAGGCGCCAGCAGGCTGAGGGGCACCCCGCATCCATGGCAACGATACTGGTCGTCGACGACGAACTCGGCATACGCGGGCTGCTCTCGGAGATCCTGAGCGACGAAGGGCACGCCGTCGAGCTGGCCGAGAACGCCGCCCAGGCCCGCGCCGTGCGCCAGCGCCTGCGCCCCGACCTGGTGCTGCTCGACATCTGGATGCCCGACGTCGACGGCGTCACCCTGCTCAAGGAATGGGGCAGCAGCGGGCTGCTGACGATGCCCGTCATCATGATGAGCGGGCACGGCACGATCGACACCGCGGTCGAGGCCACCCGCCACGGCGCCATGGCCTTCCTCGAGAAGCCGATCACGCTGCAGAAGCTGCTGCGTGCGGTCGAGGCGGCGCTGGCGCGCGCCGCGCCGCGGCCGGCCGAGGCCCGGCCCGCCGCCGACGGCAGCCACCACCCGCAGGCGCAGCCGGCCGCAGCCGCGCTGGCCAGCGTGGCGCCGCTTGCGCTGGCCGGCCTCGCCGACGTACTGGCGGGTCCCGCGCCCGAACAGGTCTTTGACCTCGACCGCCCGCTGCGCCAGGCGCGCGACGCCTTCGAGAAGAGCTACTTCGAGTTCCACCTGGCCAGGGAGAACGGCTCGATGACCCGCGTGGCCGAGAAGACCGGCCTCGAACGCACGCACCTCTACCGCAAGCTGAAGCAGCTCGGCGTCGACCCGACGCGCAACCGGCGCAACGGCGTCTGAGCGGCGCCTGGGGCGGCAGACGGCGCTGCTACAATTTGCGGTTCACGGCCAAGTAGCTCAGTTGGTAGAGCAGCGGATTGAAAATCCGCGTGTCGGTGGTTCGATTCCGCCCTTGGCCACCACCATTCAACGCCCAACCCTCGGTCGGTTGGGCGTTGTCGTTTGCGGGGCTCGCCAGGCCGACCCTCAGCGCTGCGCCGCGGCCTGTCGCCGGAAGGCCCGCCACAGCGTGAGGTCGTAGGCGATCTTCAGCGCCCCGCAGGCGACCAGCGGCGCGGCCAGCCAGCCGGCGGCCAGCAGCGCGCCGCCGAGGCTGGGGCTGAGCGCCGCGGCGAGGCTTCTGGGCACCGCGGTGTAGCTGGCCGCCGCGGCGCGCTCGGCCGGGGTCACGACGGCCATGACGAAGGCGGCGCGGGTCGGCACGTCCATCTGCGACAGCGCGCTGCGCAGCCACAGCAGCGCGAGCGCGGTCGGCAGGTCGTCGGCAAACGCCGCGAGGATCAGGCAGACGCTGGCCGGGATGTGCGTGAACACCATCGTCCGCAGCAGGCCGATGTGGCGCGCGACCCAGGGCGCGGCGAGCTGCGAGCCGGCCGTCAGCAGCCCGGCCCAGAAGAAGACTACGCCGGCGGCGGCGAGCGAGAGCTCGAAGCGCTCGAACAGCCAGAGCGCGAGCAGGGTGTTGACGACCAGGCCGCCGGCGAACGAGTCGAGCGAGAACAGCGCGGCCAGGCGCATGACGACGCCGCGCGAAGGCCCCAGCGGCGCAGGGGCGACGGCGGGCTCGCCCGACGACCGATCGGGCAGCCGGCGGTAGAGCAGGCAGACCGCGACGCCGGTCAGGCCGTAGACGACGAACATCAGGCGCATGGCGTCGAGCACCGGCATGCCGGCGGCGCCCAGGGCCTGCGGGATGGCGACGGCCAGCGCACCGATGGCCGCGCAGACGCTGCCGACGAAGGTGTAGCGCGCGAACAGCACGGTGCGCGCGTCGCCCTGCGCCGACTCGGCCAGCCGGGCCTGCTCGAGCGGCAGGAAGACGCTGACGTCGCCGGCGCTGGGGTTGAGCGTGCCGACGAAGGCGACCAGCAGCAGCGGCCAGAAGTCGTCGAGCCCGGCCATCAGCAGGCCGGTCAGGGCCATCAGCAGGCCGGCCGCGACGAGCAGCCGGCGCAGCCCCCAGCGATGGCCCCAGCGGCCCACGGCCAGCGTCGCCAGCGCCGAGCCGAGCAGCGTCGCCGAGCTGATCAGCCCGACTTCCCACTTGCCCCAGCCCAGGGCCAGCAGGTAGGCCGGCAGCAGGATCGCGACGCAGCCGTCGTTGAGCGCGCGCAGCGCCCGCGCGGCGAGCAGCAGGCGCGCCTCGGGCGCGACGCCGGCGGGCAGGATCATCGGCTGCTGCGGCGCGGCCCGCGTGCGCCGGGGTGCGGGTCGGGTCGCGCGGCGGCTGGCGGGGGTTCGGTCATGCCATCGATGGGGCGCCTGCCGTCGCGGCAGCGGCCCGATGCTACGGGCTGCGGGCCAGGCCGCCTCGCCGGCGGCCGCCCGCTGGCGATCGCGCGGCGCCTATTCGCCGCGCAGGCGACGCTGCCAGTCCTCGGTCTGCCCCGTCTGCAGCCGCTGCTCGAACAGGCGCCGCCAGCTCGGCGTCAGCGGCAGCGCGAGCACGCGCGCCAGCGGCTCGGGCCGCGTCTCGCGGTCGCGGATCAGGGCCAGCAGCCGGGCGATGCTGTGCTCGGGGTGCGGCCGCTCGATCAGCGTGCAGGCGTCGCCGGCTTCGACCTGCCCGGCCCCGGCCACCCGCAGGTACCAGCCCGCGCGCAGGCTGGCCTGGACGCGCGCGGCCATGTCGGCCAAGCCGAAGCGCAGATTGAGCTTGAAGCAGGGCTGGCGGCCCTGGGTGACGACCAGGGTGGCGCTGCCGATGCGCCAGCGGTCGCCGATGCAGACGGCGTGTTCGTCGATCCCGTCGAGGCTCAGGTTCTCGCCGAACGCGCCGGGCGCAGCCAGCAAGGGCTGGTCGGGCAACAGGCCGCGCCAATGGGCGTAGTGCGACCACGCATAGCAGAGTACGGCCTTGTCCTGGCCGCCGTGCACCCGCAGGTCGGCCTGCTGGTCGCCGGCGAGTCCCAGGGGCTGGACGCGCTGCGGCCCGCTGACGGGTCGCTTGTCGATGCCGCTGACGGTGCTGCCGAGGGCTTGCACGCGGCCGATCAGCACCGACCTGACCCGGGCGGCCGCTTCGCCGGCAGATCGATCGACGCGGGCGGGGCTCATCGTGGCGGCCGATCGCGGTGGGGCCGCCTGTCCTCAGCGGACCGGGCAAGCGTCGCCGTCGCAGGCGTCGCTGCCCGCCGGGTCGCTGCGGCGTTTCGTCTGGGCGAGGGGTGACTCGGCCAGGAGGCTGCCGATCCACGCGCCCAGTTGCAGCTCGTCGACGGCGCCGAAGCGGTGCAGCCGCAGCCGCCCGTCCCGGTCGACGAGCAAGGTGCTGGGCGTGCCCTCCAGGGACCAGGCCGACATGGTGCACGGCACCGGCCCCCTGGCGGACGGCTCGTCGACACCGATCGGGAAGCGCCAGCGGTACTCGTGGATGAACGCGCGCAGCGCCTGCGGCTGCATCGCGTCGTGGTGCTCGAAGACGCAGTGCAGCCCGACGACGGCCACGCCCTCGCCGCCGAAGAGTTCGTGCACCCGGGCAGCCAGCGGCAGGCCGTGCGCGACGCAGCCCGGGCAGAGCATCTGGAACGCGTGCACGAGCACGACCCGGCCGCGCAGCCCGGCCAGCCGCAGCGGCTGCGGCGTGTTGAACCACTGCGCGACCTGCCATTCCTGCAGCGGTGCGCCGGCACGGCCGTCCATTCAGAACTCGCCGTCCTTCACGTACGGGTGGCACCAGAGGATGGCCTGCAGCAGCACCGATTTGACCCAGGCCGCGTGCATGCGCTCGACCTCCTCGGCCGAGGCTCCTTTCTTGGCCAGGAACGGCCTGAGCGTGGTCGTGATCGGGATGGTCAGCGCCGGCAGGTAGCGCAGGTGGACCAGCGGCGCGCTGTGGGCGCCGTCGGTGCGGTTTTTCTTGATGCGGCTGTGGCGCAGGCCGATCTCGTACTGCCAGTCGAGCCAGGCCTGGTCGTAGTCGGCGGCGGCGGTGTCGAGGATCCACAGCGCGAAGCGCTGGCGCACCGCCGCCAGGTACGCCGCATCGGGCTGGCCGCTGCGGGTGTCGCTGAAGTAGACGAGCAGCTCGGGCGTCGCGGCGACGAAGCCGTACCAGACGTCGAGGATGGCATCGGTCTGGTCGGCCAGGATCGGCTGGCTCCGGCGCAGCGCCTGCACATCGTCGTCGCCGAACAGCAGCGTCTTCTGCAGCGCGGCCAGGTCGGCCAGCGTGTACGGTGCGCGCGCGAGCTGCGCGCTGCCGCGGGCATAGCCGGCGACGCTGGTGCGGGCGGTCGTGGCGGTCGGGTTCATGGTCATCTCCAGGCGGGTGTCGGGGGGCGGGCAGCAAAGCCCGGAGGCGATGATCGGCGCGGTTGATGGACAATGGGTGCCATGGCGTCCATGGAAGTTAACCGTGCGTCCAAATCGGGCAGGCAGCGAGCGGCCGCAGCCTGCGCCGAGCCGATCGACCGCCTCTCGCTGCTGCTCGGCCGCTTCAGGCTGCATGCCCGGCTGTTCCACAGCGGGCCGCTGTGCGGGCGCATCCGCTACGACAGCCAGCCCGGGCGGGCCTTCCTGCACGTGCTGCGGCGTGGCACGCTGACCGTCCGCCATGACCGGCGCTGCGCGGTCGCGCCGGTGCTTGCGCTGCGCGAGCCCAGCGTGCTGCTCTACGCGCAGCCGCTGACCCACGAGTTCGTCCACCCGGGCGCCGAGGGCTCGGATTTCACCTGCGCGGTCCTCGACTTCGACGGCGCACCGCACAACCCGATCGTCGCGTCGCTGCCGCCGCTGGTCTGCGTGCCGCTGGCGCGCGTTGACGGGCTGCAGCCGGCGCTGGACCTGCTGTTTGCCGAGACCGACCGCGTGCGTTGCGGCTCGGCGGTGCTGGCCGACCGGCTGTTCGAGGTCGTCGTCATCCAGTTGCTGCGCTGGGTGCTCGACCATCCGGCCGAGGCCGGCATCAGCGGCGGCCTGTTCGCCGGGCTGGCCGACGCGCGGCTGGCGCGCGCCATCGTCGCGATGCACGCCGAGCCGGCGCGCGACTGGTCGATCGGCGCGCTCGCCGCGGTCGCCGCGATGTCGCGCAGCGCCTTTGCGGCGCACTTCAGGCAAGCCACCGGGCTCACGCCGGCGCGCTACCTCGGCGACTGGCGGCTGAGCCTGGCGGCCTCGCTGCTGCGCGAGGGCCGGCCGTTGAAGCAGATCGCCGAGGCGGTCGGGTTTGCCGGGCCGGCGTCGCTGTCGCGCGCGTTCCGGCAGCGCCAAGGCGTCGGGCCGCGGCAGTGGGTCAGCGCGGCGGTGTCGCCGCGCTGACCCTGCGCGCGGCGCGATCGGCGATGATCGGCGCCCCGCGCACTGCACGCAGCCCGATGGAGGCCGGCCGATGCAATTTCACGACGCCGCCGCGACCCGCGCGGCACTGCCTCTGGACCGGCTGGTGGCGGCGCTGCGCGAGCAGTTTGCCAGCGGCTGCATGGTGCCGGCGCGGCATGTGCACCGCCTGGACCGGCCCGATGCGCCACCCGCGGCCAGCGGCCTGACCTCGCTGCTGATGCCGGCCTGGACCGCACGCCACTACGGCGTCAAGGTCGTCAACGTCGCGCCAGGCAATGCCGCGCTGGGCCTGCCGGCAGTGCATGGCGTCTACGCGCTGTTCGATGCGGCCACCGGTGTGCCGCTGGCGCTGATCGACGGCGACGAGCTGACCGCGCGGCGCACCGTCGCAGCCTCGGCGCTGGCCGCGGCCTACCTGGCGCGCGCCGACGCGCAGCACCTGCTGGTCGTCGGCGCCGGCCGCCTGGCGCGGCTGCTGCCCGCGGCCTACCGCGTCGTGCGGCCGATCGCCCGCGTGACGGTCTGGGCCCGCCGGCCCGAGGCTGCCGCCGCACTCGCCGCGCACTGGCGCGCCGAGGGCTGCGACGCCGAGGCCGCCGCCGACCTCGACGCGGCGGTTGCCGCCGCCGATATCGTCAGTTGCGCGACGCTGGCCGCCACGCCGCTGGTGCGCGGACGCTGCCTGCGCGCGGGCAGCCACCTCGACCTGATCGGCGGCTTCACGCCCGAGATGCGCGAGGCCGACGACGAGGCCTTCGCCGGCGCCGCGATCCATGTCGACACCGAGGAGGCGCTGCAGAAAAGCGGCGACCTGCTGGGCCCGCTCGCGCGCGGCGTGTTCGCGGCTGCCGACGTGCGCGGCACGCTCGCCGCACTGGTGCGCGGCGAGGCCCCCGGGCGCCGCACGCCGCAGGAGCGCACGGTCTTCAAGTCGGTCGGCAGCGCGCTCGAGGACCTGGCCGCGGCGGTCCTCGTGGCCGGCGTCGGGGCGCGCCCCGGCTGAGGCTGGACGCGGCCCGTTTGTTTCACATTCGAAAATGAGTGCTTGCTGCAGATGCCAGCGGTGCATGCCCGCCCGCGCGACTTCTCATCTGCATTTCAGCTTGAATTCAGCGGTCCATGGCCTCCGCTGGCGCGGGTAAGTCCCCATGTCAGGCCTGAAAAAGTGTTTTCTAATCGAAATCAAATGAACGAGCCGATCCCGACCGTCCCTTTTGCTCCCGCGACCGGCACGCTGGCCGCCCTCGACCTGCTGCGCATCGAGTTTGCCGGGCCGGTGGCGCATCTGCGGCTGATGCGCCCGGCCAAGCGCAACGCGCTCAACGACACCCTGGTCACGCAACTGCACACCGCCTTCCTGCACTGGCCGGCGGCGGTCCGCGCGGTCGTCGTCAGCGGCGAGGGCGAGCATTTCTGCGCCGGGCTCGACCTCTCCGAACTCGCCGAGCGCAGCACCTACGAGGGCGTCGCGCACTCGCGCATGTGGCATGCGGCGATGGACGCGGTGCAGTTCGGCCGCGTGCCGGTGCTGGCCGTGCTGCACGGCGCGGTCATCGGCGGCGGGCTCGAGCTGGCCAGCGCCTGCCATCTGCGCATCGCCGAGGACAGCGCCTACTACGGCCTGCCCGAAGGCCAGCGCGGCCTGTTCGTCGGCGGCGGCGGCTCGGTGCGCGTGCCGCGCCTGATCGGTGTGGCGCGCATGACCGACATGATGCTGACCGGCCGCGTGCTCGACGCCGACGAGGGCCAGGCCGCGGGCCTGTCGCACTACCGCGTCGGCGCCGGCCTGGGGCTGGCGCGCGCGCTCGCGCTGGCCGCGCGTGTGGCGGCCAACTCGCCGCTGTCGAACTTCGCGGTCATGCAGGCGCTGCCGCGCATTGCCGACCTGTCGGCCGCCGACGGCCTGTTCGTCGAATCGCTGATGGCCGCCATCGCCCAGGGCGACGACACCGCCAAGCAGCGCGTGCGCGACTTCCTCGCCAAGCGCGCCGGCAAGGTCGGCAAGCCATGAACCCGGCCCCGCGCTACCGCGCCACCCGCGTCGGCGGCTGTCTGGCCGCGCAGGTCGAGCCGCGCGCCGACGGCAGCACGCTGCTGCGCTCGACCGAGGCCTTGCAGCCCTACCCGGCGCGGCTCACCGACCGCCTCGAGCACTGGGCGCGCGAGGCGCCGCAGCGCAGCTTCGCCGCCCGGCGCGAGGGCGGCAGCGGCGACTGGCAGCACATCAGCTATGCCCAGATGCTGCAGCGCGCGCGCGCGGTCGGCCAGGCGCTGGTCGCGCGCGGGCTCTCGGCCGAGCGCCCGCTCGCGGTGCTCTCGGGCAACGACCTCGAACACCTCACGCTCTACCTCGGCGCGATGTGGGTCGGCGTGCCGCTGGTGCCGGTCTCGCCGGCGTACTCGCTGGTCTCGCAGGACCATGGTCGGCTGCGCCATGTGCTGGCGGCGACGACGCCGGGGCTGGTCTACGCCAGCGACCCGGCCTGGGCGCCGGCGATCGGCGCGGCGGTCGGCGCCGAGGTCGAGGTCGTGCTGGGCAGCGGCCGCCTCGAGGGCCGGGTGACGACCCCGTTGGCCGCGTTGCTGGCCACCGCGCCCGGCGCCGAAGCCGAGGCCGCGCATGCCCGCGTCGGCCCCGAGACGATCGTCAAGTTCCTGTTCACCTCGGGCTCGACCAAGCTGCCCAAGGCGGTCGTCAACACCCAGCGCATGCTGTGCGCGAACCAGCAGATGATCCGCCAGTGCTTCGCGTTCCTCGCCGACGCGCCGCCGGTGCTGGTCGACTGGCTGCCATGGAACCACACCTTCGGCGGCAACCACAACATCGGCATCGTGCTCTACAACGGCGGCACGCTCTACATCGACGACGGCAAGCCGACCGCGGCGGGCATCGGCCAGACGCTGCGCAACCTGCGCGAGGTCGCGCCGACGGTGTACTTCAACGTGCCCAAGGGCTTCGAGGAGATCGCCGCCGCGATGGAGGGCGACGCGGTGCTGCGCGAGCGGCTGTTCAGCCGCGTGCAGGCCTTCATGTTTGCCGGCGCCGGGCTCAGCCAGGCGGTCTGGGACCAGCTCGACGAACTCGGCGAGCGCACGGTCGGCGAGCGCATCCCGGTCTACAGCGGCCTGGGCATGACCGAGACGGCGCCGAGCTGCACCTTCGCGCTGGGCACCGCGGTGCGCTCGGGCCACATCGGGCTGCCCGCACCCGGGGTCGAGGTCAAGCTGGTGCCGATCGGCAGCGCGGCCGACGACAAGGTCGAGATCCGCTTTCGCGGCCCGCATGTCACGCCAGGCTACTGGCGTGCGCCGCAGCAGACCGCTGCTGCCTTCGACGACGAGGGCTACTACTGCACCGGCGACGCGGTGCGCTGGGTCGACCCGGCCGACCCGCAGCGCGGCCTGCGCTTCGACGGTCGCGTCGCCGAGGACTTCAAGCTCTCGAGCGGCACCTTCGTCAGCGTCGGCCCGCTGCGCGCGCGCATCATCGCCGCTGGCGCACCCTGCGTCTACGACGCGGTGATCACCGGTATCGACCGCGACGACGTCGGCATGCTGGTCTTCCCGCGCCTGGACGAATGCCGCCGGCTGGCCGCGCTGCCTGCGCACACGCCCGCGCCCGAGCTGCTGCAGCACCCGGCGGTGCGGGCGTTCTTCCAGCGCCTGCTCGACCGCCTGTGGGCCGAGGGCACCGGCAGCGCCTCGCGCGTGGCGCGCGCGCATCTGCTGGCCGAGCCGCCGTCGATCGACCACGGCGAGATCACCGACAAGGGCTCGATCAACCAGCGCGCCGTGCTGCAGCGCCGCGCCGCGCTGGTCGAGGCCCTGCACGCCGGCGGCGACCCGCACCGGCTGCTGCCCTCGGCAGCGGCCACCCCGCAGGCGCCCGCGGGCGCCAGGCCGTCGCGCTGAACCCGGCGCGGCGTTTTCCGACCGACAGGAGACCCGCCTCATGGCCATCCAACGCAGACAACTGATGTGGGCCGCCGGCGCCGCCGCGCTCGGCGGCTTTGCGCCGCTCGCCCGGGCGCAGACCGTCGAGACCCTGCGCGTGCTCGCCGGCTTCCCGCCCGGCGGCACGACCGACGCGGTCTCGCGCCAGGTCGGCAACCGCCTGCGCGGCACCTACGCGCGCAACGTCGTCGTCGAGAACCGCGCCGGCGCCGGCGGCCGCATCGCCGTCCAGGAGCTGCTGCGCAGCGCGGCCGACGGCACGACGATGCTGACCACGCCGTCGAGCGTCGTCACGCTGCACCCGCACGTCTACCGCGCGCTGCCTTTCGGCCCCGGCGACCTCACCCCGGTGGCGATGGCGGTGCGCTTCGAGCATGGCTTGGGCGTCGGCCCGGCGGTGCCGGCGGCCGTGCGCGACCTGCGCGGCTTCCTCGACTGGGTGCGCGCCAACCCGGCGCAGGCCAACTACGGCTCGCCCAGCGCCGGCTCGGCGCCGCACTTCATCGGCGCGCTGCTGGCGCTCGAGACCGGACTCGACCTGCGCCACGTGCCCTTCCGCGGCTCGGCGCCGGGCATCCAGGACCTGATCGGCGGCCAGGTCCCGGCCTTCTCGTCGCCGGTCGGCGACTTCCTGCCCCACCTGCGCGAGGGCCGGCTGCGCCTGCTGGCGACCTCGGGGCCGACGCGCTCGCGCTTCGCGCCCGATGTGCCCACGTTCACCGAGCAGGGCTTTGCCGGCATCGCGATCACCGAATGGTTCGGCTTCTTCATGCCCAACGGCACGCCGGCGGCGACGATCAACGCCGCCGCGCAGGCCGTGCGCCAGGCGCTGGGCCACAGCGAGGTCGTCGACGGGCTCGCGCAGATGGGGCTGGCGGCTGCGCCGAGCAGCCCGGCCGAGCTGGCCGACGCCGTGCGCCGCGAGCATGCGGCCTGGGGGCCGATCGTCGCCCGCGTGGGCTTCAGGCTCGATTCCTGAGCGCCTCCAGGGCCGGGCTGCGCCCAGCCCGGCCCCGCGGGGGTCTGAGAAGACCGGCACAGCCGGATCTTCTCAGGAAGGCCGCTGGGGCGCGCGCCGCGTTGCCGGCACGCCGCGCGTTATCCTGAGTCTGGCAGCCCCGCCACGGGGCTTGCCCCGCCGGGCCGCAGGCGGCGCGACGGGCTTCGAACCCACGACAGACCCAGGAGACAGACCGATGATCCTCATCAGACGCAGACGATGGATGTGGGCCGGCGCTGGCGCTGCGCTCGGCGCGCTGGTGCCGCTGGCCCGCACGCAGGCCCAGACCTCGCTGCCGACACCCCAGGTCGAGAACCTGCGGGTGCTGGTCGGCTTTCCGCCCGGGGGGCCGACCGACGCCAACGCGCGCCTGGTTGGCGAGCGCCTGCGCGGCACCTACGCGCGCCACGTCATCGTCGAGAACCGCGCCGGCGCCGGCGGGCGGCTGGCCGTCGACGAGCTGCGCCGCAGCCCGGCCGATGGCGCCACGATGCTGCTGGCGCCCAGCAGCAGCATCGTGCTGCATCCGCATGTGCTGCGCCCGCTGAGCGACCGCCCGGTCGAGGTGGCGCCGGTCAGCATGTCGACGCGCTTCGAGCAGGGCCTGGCCGTCGGCCCGGCGGTGCCCGCGGCGGTGCGCGACCTGCGCGGCTTTCTAGACTGGGCCCGGGCCAACCCGGCACAGGCCAGCTACGGCTCGGCCGGCATCGGCACGGCGACGCATTTCATGGGCGCGCTGCTGGCGCGCGACAGCGGCGTCGAGCTGCGCCACGTGCCGTTTCGCGGCACCGCGCCGGGCCTGCAGGACCTGCTCGGCGGGCATGTCCCGGCGTTCTCGTCGCCGGTCGGTGATTTCCTGCCCCACCTGCGCGAAGGTCGGCTGCGCCTGCTGGCGACCTCGGGGCCGACGCGCTCGCGCTTCGCGCCCGAGGTGTCCACGTTCACCGAGCAGGGCTACGCGGGCATCGTGATCATCGGCTGGTTCGGCTTCTTCATGCCCAGCGCCACGCCGGCGGCCACGGTCCAGGCCGCCGCCCAGGCCGTGCGCCAGGCGCTGGGCCAGGCCGAACTGGCCGACGCGATGGCGCAGATGGGCCTGGTGGTGGCGCCGACCACCCCGGCCGAGCTGGCCGCGACCGTGCGCGACGAGCACGCCGCCTGGGGCCGGATCGTCGCGCGCGTGGGCTTCACGCCCGAGTCCTGAGGGTCGGCATGGCGCCCGCGCGCGAGGCCGAGGCGAGCATCGCGGCACCGCCCGACGAGGCCGGCGAGGGCGCGGCGCGGCCGCGCGTCGGCGCAGCACCGCTTGACGACGCGCCGCTGGCGCAGCTCGTCGGCTGGCGGCTGGCGCGCGCCTCGGTGCCGGTGCGCCATGTCTTCCAGGCCGGCGTCGGCGGCCCCTTCGAGCTGAGGCCGGTCGAGTTCTCGCTGCTGATGCTGCTGCTGGCCAACGGCCACGCCTCGCCGGGCCAGCTCGCGCAGACGCTGGCCGTGGCGCCGCCGAAGATCACCGCACTGGTCGACCGGCTGGCCGCGCGCGCGCTGGTACGCCGCCAGCGCAGCGCCGCCGACGGCCGCGCCACCGACGTGCTGCTGACGCCCGCCGGCCGTGCGCTCGCCCAGCGCGCGCACGGCATCGCCGTGGCGATGGAGGCGCAGTGGTCGGCGCAGGTGCTGAGCCCGGCCGAGCGCGCGATGCTGCTCGAGCTGCTGGCCAAGCTCGCTGCGGCTCAGGCCTCGAGCGGCAGCCCGACGTAGTTTTCGGCCAGCGCGGTGCGCGCCGCCGTCGAGCCGACCAGGTATTCGAGCTCGGCCTGCTGCATGCGCTGGCCGAACTCGCCGGCCTCGGGGAAGCGGTGCATCAGTTGCGTGAACCACCAACTGAAGCGCTCGGCCTTCCAGATGCGGCGCAGCGCGCGCGCCGAATAGTGGTCCAGCCCGGCGCTGCTGCCTTCGCGGTAATGCTCGATCAGGCCGCGGCCGAGGTAGCTGACGTCCGACGCCGCGAGGTTGAGCCCCTTGGCGCCGGTCGGCGGCACGATGTGCGCGGCATCCCCGGCCAGGAACAGCCGGCCAAAGCGCATCGGCTCGGTGACGAAGCTGCGCAGCGGCGCGATGCTCTTCTCGATCGACGGCCCGGTGACCAGCCCGGCGGCGACCTCGGGGCCCAGGCGGGTGCGCAGCTCGTCCCAGAACATCGCGTCGCTCCACTGCTCGACGCGGTCGTCGAGCGCACACTGCACGTAGTAGCGGCTCAGCGTGGGCGAGCGCATCGAGCACAGCGCGAAGCCGCGCTCGTGGCGCGCGTAGATCAGCTCGTGCGCCAGCGGCGGCGTGCGCGCGAGCAGGCCCAGCCAGCCGAAGGGGTAGACCTTCTCGAAAGTGCGCAGTCGCTCGGCCGGCACGCTGGCGCGGCAGACGCCGTGGAAGCCGTCGCAGCCGGCGATGAAGTCGCAGTCGATGGTGTGCGTCTGCTCGCCCTGGCGGTAGCTCACGCGCGGGTGCGCGCCGTCCCAGCCTTCGATCGCGACGTCGGCAGCTTCGTAGACCGTCAGCAGCCCGGCGGCGGCACGCGCGTTCATCAGGTCGCGCGTGACCTCGGTCTGGCCGTAGACCATCACCCGCTTGCCGCCGGTCAGGCCCCAGAGGTCGATGCGGTGGCGCGCGCCGCCGAAGGCCAGCTCGAAGCCCTCGTGCTTGAGGCCCTCGCGGTGCATGCGCTCGCCGACGCCGACCTCGTCGAGCAGGTCGACCGTGACCTGCTCGAGGACGCCGGCGCGGATGCGCCCGAGCACGTACTCGGCGCTGCGCTGTTCGACGATGACGGCGTCGATGCCGGCCTTGGCCAGCAGCGCGCCGAGCAGCAGGCCCGAGGGGCCTGCGCCGATGATGGCGACCTGGGTGCGCATGGGATTCCTCGCAGGGGGTGGTGACTTGTCCGGGATCAAGCGGCGGCGTCGAGCCTAACTGCGCGGGGCCGCGCGAGCCTGCACCGGACGCTTGCAGGCTTGCACTTTTGGCGCAACTGCGCAAGCGCCGCTCAAGAACCGGCCGGCGCCGCCGAAATCGCAGGGGCGCCACCTGCAGTCGCTGTCGTCCGATGTCCGCCACCGCCACCGCCACCGCCACCGCCACCCCGGCCATTGCCGTCGACGAGTTGCGCGTGGGCATGTACGTCCACCTCGACGTCGGCTGGCTCGCGCATCCGTTCCCGCTGTCGAGCTTTCGCATCGACCGGCCCGAGCAGATCGACACCATCCGCGGGCTGGGCCTGCGGCAGGTGCGCTGGAGCCCGGCGCTGAGCGAGCTCGCGGCCGCGCCGCCGGGGTCGGCGCCGACGGCGCCAGCGCCGGCCGGCGCCGCGCCGCCCGCGGCCAGCCCGGCGCCCGCGCCGCCGGCCGAGACCGCGCAGCAGGCCGAGCAGCGCCGCCGCCGCGAGGCGCTGGCCGGCGAGCGCGCCGCGCTCGCGCTGTGCGAGCGCCAGTACGCCGAGGCCGCGCGCGAGTGGCGGCGCAGCGCCGAGCTGGTCGGTGCCGACCCGGGCGGCGCGCGCGAGCGCACCGAGGCGCTCAGCCGCGCGCTGGTCGACAAGATGCTCGCCCAGCCCGAGACCTGCATCCGCCTGCTGGGCATCGGTGCGGGTGACCGCGCCGGCGCGCATGCGCTCAACGTCACCCTCATCTCGCTGCTGCTGGCGCGGCTGCTGGGCCTCGACGCCGACGCGCTGGCCGAGCTCGGCGTCGGCGCGCTGCTGCACGACATCGGCAAGCTCGACCTGCCCGACCGCGTGCGCCACGCCGACGAGGCCTTCAGCGCGGCCGAGACGCGGCTCTACCGCGAGCATGTCGGGCATGGCGTGACGCAGGGCCGCCGCATGGGGCTGGCCGCCGGCGCGCTGCTGGTCATCGCCCAGCACCACGAGCTGGCCGACGGCAGCGGCTTTCCGCAGCAGCTCGACGGCGCGCGCATGACGCCGGCGGCGCGCGTGGTCGCGCTGGTCAACCGCTACGACAACCTGTGCAACCCGCTGCAGCCCGGCCGCGCCAGGACCCCGCACGAGGCGCTTTCGCTGCTCTACGCGCAGCGCGGGCGCTACGGCAGCGAGGTCATCAACGGCTTCGTGCGCATGATGGGCGTCTACCCGCCGGGCTCGCTGGTCCAGCTCAGCGACGACCGCTGGGCGCTGGTGACGAGCGTCAACGCGGCGCGTCCGCTCAAGCCACGCGTGCTGGTCCACGACCGCCGCGTCGCCCGCGACGAGGCGCTGTACCTCGACCTCGAGCGCGAGCCGGCGCTGGGCATACGCCGCGCCGTCAAGCCGCAGCAGCTGCCGCCCGAGGCCCTGCAGTACCTGGCGCCGGCGCCGCGCCTGTCGTACTTCTTCGAGGCCGCCCCGGCGCGCGACGACCCCCCGCCGGGGGCGGGCGCGTGAGCGCGCCCGCCCTCGCACCGGGCGCCGGCCAGGCGGCGACCGGCGAGGAGGGCTCGGCGGTGAACGTGCTGCCCTGGCCCGACGGGCGCCGCGGCGACGCCGGCGTGGCCGACGGCGCCGCAGGCGCCGTGCCGCTCGAGGCCCTGGCGGTGGCCGCGCTGCGCGTCGACAGCGCCAGCGGCCGCGTGCGCGCGGCCAACGCCGCCGCGCTGGCCCTGCTGGGCCTGGCGCGCGACGAGGTCATCGGCGCTGCCGCCGCCGCGCTGCTGGCCACCCCCGAAGACGCCGCCTTCTGGGCCGAGGCGACCAGCGATGCGCAGGCGGGCCTGCATTCGCGGGCGACGCTGCTGCGCCCCGACGGCCAGACGCGGCAGATCGAGCGCTGGGCGCGGCCGGCCGGCGACGGCTGCAGCCATGTCCTCACGCTGGTCGACGCGAGCGAGCAGCACGCCGCCGAGCAGGCCCGCGAGCGCCTGCTCGCCGAGCTGCGCGCGACGCTGGAGTCGACCGCCGACGCGCTGCTGGTCACCGACCTCGGCGGCCGCGTGCGGGCCTGGAACCAGCGGCTGGTCGAGCTGTGGGCGCTGCCCGAGTCGCTGCTGCGCGCCCGCGATGCCGAGGCCGTGTTCGCCTGGATGGCGCGCGAGGTCGTCGACCCGCCCGACGACGCCCGCCGCGTCGCCGGCCTGCTGGCCAGCGCCGGCGAGCCGGCGCAGGAGCGGCTGACGCTGCGCAGCGGACGCATCGTCGAGCGCCTGAGCCTGCCGCAGCGCCATGGCGAGCTGGCCTGCGGGCGGGTGACCTCGTTTCGCGACCTGACCGAGCGCGTCGAGGCCGACCGGCGTGCCGAGCGCATGGCGCTGGCGGATGCGCTGACCGGCCTGCCCAACCGCCGCTACCTGACCGCGCGGCTGGCCACGCTGCTCGCCCGCGCCGCGCAGGAGGGCAGCACGCTGGCGCTGCTGCAGCTCGACCTCGACCACTTCAAGCAGATCAACGACAGCTTTGGCGAACAGGTCGGCGACCGCGTGCTGCGCGAGGTCGCCACCCGGCTGTGCAGCGGGCTGCGCGAGGGCGACGTCATCGCCCGTGTCGGCGGCGACCAGTTCGCGCTGCTGCTGCCCGGCTGCGACGCCGAGGGCGCCGAGCACGCCGCACGCCGCCTGCTCGAGCGCGTCTGCGCGCCCTTCGAGGCCGACGGCGGCACCTACACCGTGACCTGCAGCGTCGGCGCCGCGCTCTACCCGCGCGACGCGCAGCAGCCCGACGACCTGCTGCGCCACGCCGAGACGGCCAAGCAGCGCGCCAAGCAGGCCGGCCGCGCGACCTGGCGCCTGCACCGCAGCGCGGCCGCCGGCATCGACTCGCGTTCGCGGCTGGCGCTCGACCACGCGATGCGCCAGGCGCTGGCCGCCGGGCGCTTCCGGCTGCACTACCAGCCGCAGGTCGCGCTGGCCGACGGCCGCCTCGTCGGCGTCGAGGCGCTGATCCGCTGGCGCGACCCCGAGCGCGGCGACATCCCCCCCGGCCAGTTCATCCCGATCGCCGAGGACAGCGGCCTGATCGTCGCGATCGGCGACTGGGTGCTCGAGCGCGCGGTGCGCCAGGCCGCCGAATGGCGCGACGGCGGCCTCGACCTGCCGGTGGCGGTCAACGTCTCGGCGCTGCAGTTCCAGCATGAGGGCTTCGTCGAGCGCGTCGGCGCGGTGCTGCGCGAGCACGCGCTGCCGCCGGCGCTGCTCGAGCTCGAGCTGACCGAGTCGATCCTGCTGCGCGAGGCGCGCGAGGCGCGCGAGCGCATGCTGGCCCTGGCCGCGCTGGGCGTGCAGTTGTCGATCGACGACTTCGGCACCGGCTACTCGAGCCTGGCGTACCTCAAGCAGTTGCCGCTGCGCCGGCTCAAGATCGACCGCACCTTCGTGCGCGGCCTGCCCGCCGACGCCGGCGACGCCGGCATCGTGCGCGCGATCGTGCAGATCGCCCACGCGCTGGGCCTGGGCGTGCTCGCCGAAGGCGTCGAGACCGCGGCCCAGCGCGACTTCCTCGTCGCCGCCGGCTGCGACCAGATGCAGGGCTGGCTGATCGCGCCGGCGCTCGACGTCGCCCAGCTCGCGCGCCACCCGGTGTGGCCGCGCTGAGGCCCTTCAGCCGCGCACGCGCTGGCGCTGGCGGCCCAGGCCCTCGATGCCGAGCTCGACCACGTCGCCGGCGCGCAGGAACTGCGGCGGCTTCATGCCCATGCCCACGCCCGGCGGGGTGCCGGTGGCGATCACGTCGCCGGGCAGCAGCGTCATGCAGCGGCTGACGTAGCTGACCAGCTCGGCCACGCCGAAGATCATCGTCGCCGTGCTGCCGCGCTGGCGCGGCTGGCCGTTGACGTCGAGCCAGAGCGCGAGCGCCTGCGGGTCGGGCACCTCGCGCGCGGTGACCAGCCAGGGCCCCAGCGGGCCGAAGCTGTCGCAGCCCTTGCCCTTGTCCCAGGTGCCGCCGCGCTCGAGCTGCCACTCGCGCTCGGAGACGTCGTTGACGACGCAATAGCCGGCCACATGCGCGAGCGCGCGCGCGCTCGACACCTGGCGCGCCGTGCGCCCGATGACGACACCGAGCTCGACCTCCCAGTCGGTCTTGGTGCTGCCCGGCGGCAGCCGCAGCGCGTCGTCGGGGCCCTGGATGCAGGTCGTCGCCTTCATGAATACGATCGGCTCGGCCGGCGCCGCCATGCCGGCCTCGGCGGCGTGGTCCGCGTAGTTGAGCCCGATCGCGACGAGCTTGGAGATGCCGGTGAAGGGCACGCCCAGCCGCGGGCGGCCGCGCACCCGCGGGAACGCCTCGGGCGCCAGCCGCTCGAGCCGGCGCAAGCCCGCCAGGCCCAGCGTCGGCAGGTCCAGATGCGGCACCGCCGAAGACAGGTCACGCAGGTGGCCGTCGCGGTCGATCGCGCCGACCTGCTCGCGGCCTGCGGGGCCGAAACGGACGAATTTCATGGCATCGGTCGTGGGTTGAGGAGGAGTCGCGCCCGCGCTTGTAGCAGAAGACCGGCGGCGGCGGGCGAGGCGGGCACAATCATCGCTGCCACGAGGCCGCGGACTTGCCGCGTGACGCAGTGCGGAGCCTTGCGATGACCTACAGATTCAAGACCAGGAAGATGGCCGACGTCGTGATGGTCGGGGCCAACGGCGACCACCTCATGCGCCTGCTCGGGCGCGAGCCCTCGGCCAAGGGCGTGATCGAGGCGGCCGACATGGCCGCGGCGATCGCCGTGCTCGAGCGCGCGGTGGCCGAGGACGAGGCCGACACCCAGCGCCGCCGCGAGGAGGCCGAACTGCGCGGCGAGGTCTTGCCGTCGGCGGCGGTGCCCCTGCGCACGCGGGTCTGGCCGCTGGTCGAGATGATGCGCCAGTGCCAGCGCGATGGCATGCCCATCACCTGGGGCGTCTGAGCCCGGCGGCGGGCGGTCGGCTGCCGGATCCATGATGCCCGCCCGCCACTGCGAGGGCCACGCCGCGGCCACGCGCATCGTCGCGATCCGCCACGGCGAGACCGACTGGAACGCGATCGCGCGCATCCAGGGCCATACCGACATCGCGCTCAACGCACGCGGTCGCTGGCAGGCGCAGCAGGTGGCGCTGGCGCTGGCCGACGAGGCCTTCGCGGCCGTCTACACCAGCGACCTCGTGCGCGCGGCCGACACCGCGGCGCCGCTGGTCGCGCGCAGCGGCGCGCCGCTGCATGTGCATGTCGGGCTGCGCGAGCGCTCGCTGGGCGTGTTCGAGGGGTTCGACATCGACCAGGTCCTGCGCCGCTGGCCCGAGCAGGCGCTGGCCTGGCGGCAGCGCGACCCGGACTTCGGCCCGCAGGGCGGCGAGACGCTGCGCGACTTCTACGCGCGCTGCGTCGGCGTGCTGCACGCGCTGGCCGCGCGGCACCCCGGCGGGCAGATCGCGGTCGTCACGCATGGCGGCGTGCTCGACAGCTACTACCGCGCTGCCGCCGGCGTCGAGCTGCGCGCACCGCGCACCTGGCGGGTGGCCAACGCGGCGATCAACCGCCTGCTGGCCGCCGGCGGCGCGCTGAGCCTGGTCGGCTGGGCCGACGACGCGCACCTGGCGGCGGCCGAGCAGCCGGCCTGCGACGAGCGCGCGGCCTGACCCGGCCTGCGGCCGACGCGCGCGCGGGCCCGGGTCGCCGGGGTCAACCGGCGGCGGCGGCGCCGTCGTCGGCGACGATGTGGCCGTCGACGATCGCGATGCGGCGGTCGCAGCGCGCGGCCAGCCGCTCGTCGTGGGTGACGACGAGGAAGGCGGTGCCGGCCTCGCGGTGCATGCGCCGCAGCAGCGCGAAGACCTCGTCGGCGGTCGCGGTGTCGAGGTTGCCGGTGGGTTCGTCGGCCAGCACCAGCGCCGGCGCCAGCGCCAGCGCGCGCGCGACCGCCACGCGCTGCTGCATGCCGCCCGAGAGCTCGCCGGGGCGGCGGTGCATCGCCGGCGCCAGGCCGACCTCGGCCAGCAGCGCCGCGGCGCGCGCGCGCACCGCCGGCGTCACCCGGCCGTCGCGCGCGAGCGCGGGCAGGGTGACGTTCTCGAGCGCGCTGAAGGCCGGCAGCAGGTGGTGGAACTGGAAGACGAAGCCGATCGCGTCGCGCCGCAGGCGGGGGCGGG
>Ga0207951_100177_pt1 | contig 41208 bp, 41 predicted proteins | sample Subbio12Aug_8Bad_FD_184830 | JGI IMG/M metagenome (GOLD analysis project Ga0207951, IMG submission 184830) | Serpentinite rock and fluid subsurface biosphere microbial communities from McLaughlin Reserve, California, USA - CR12Aug_8Bad (SPAdes) | ecosystem: Environmental > Terrestrial > Deep... | reverse complement strand
GATGCCGCGGCGGTCGGCCCTCGCCGGCGTTCTCGGCGCCTTCGTCGCTGTGGCTGCGGTCCTGTTCGCGAGTTGGGAACGGACCGGGACGTCGGACGAACCGGATCTTGCGGCGGCCGGCTATTCACCGGGAAGCGGCGCGGCAGAGGAGGCCGGAGCGGACTGGACGGCCTATGGCGGGACCACGGGAGGGCGGCGCTATTCGTCCCTCCGCCAGATCTCGACCGCCAATGTTGGCGACCTTGAGGAAGCGTGGACCTTCCAGAGCGGTGATCTGAACCCCCGCGAGGGCCGGGTCTTCTACTCGTCACAGAACACCCCGATCAAGGCGGAGGATTTCCTCTACACCTGCACCCCGACCAGCAAGGTGTTCGCCCTCGATCCCGGGACTGGCGAAGTCCGCTGGAGCTATGACCCCCGGGTTCCGGCCAGCACGATGGAATCCCTGTTCACGGCTGCCTGCCGGGCCGTCGGCTATTTCGACGATGGTGCGGCCGAGGGTCGCCCGGATGCGATCGCGAGAATGCCGGCTGTCCCCGGTGTGATCAGACCGGTGCCGCGCGGGGGCAGCCGCTGTCACCGCCGGGTCTTCGTCGCCACCCCGGATGGCCGCCTGATCGCGCTGGATGCGGTCGGTGGATTTCCGTGCCGGGAGTTCGGCCAGGGCGGCGTCGTCGACATGACGGCCGGCATGGGCCTGCGCGAAAAGGGCTTCGCTTCCAACACTTCCGGCGCGACCGTTGTCGGAGACGTTTTGATTCTCGGCCAGCAGGTCAGCGATAACCAGCGGCGGGACGCCCCATCCGGCGTGGTGCGCGCCTATGATGCCCGCACCGGCGAGCTGCGCTGGGCCTGGGACGCGCTGCGGCCCGACGCCCGGGCGGCCCTCGCCCCCGGGGAGATCTATCCTCGCGGCACTCCGAACGTCTGGAACATCATTTCGGCGGACGAAACCCTCGGCCTCGCCTTTCTGGCCACCGGCAACGCCGCGGCCGACCAGTGGGGCGGCAACCGCACGGCCGAAGAGGACCGCTTCACGGACGCCGTCGTCGCCGTTGATCTCGAGACCGGCGCCACGCGATGGGTCTATACGACGGTGACGCACGACCTGTGGGACTATGATCTCGGGGCCCAGCCCATGCTGGTCGATGTCACGATTGACGGCGCGCCGCGCCGCGCGATCATGCAGGCCAGCAAGACCGGCAATCTGTTTCTGCTGGACGCCGCCACCGGCGCCCTGCTTCGTCCTGTCGAAGAACGACCGGCGCCACAGGGCGCGGCGCCGGGAGACTGGGTGGCGCCGACCCAGCCCCAGTCGGTCTTTTTCCCCAACATCGGCGGCGTGCCCGGGCGCGAGCCCGAACGCATCGACGCACGCCATGCCTTCGGCCTGACGCCGATCGACGGCGCCCTGTGCCGGATCAGCTTCCACCAGTTGCGCTACGAGGGCATGTTCACCCCGCCTACGCCTGAAAAGAAGGGGATGTTGCTGTTCCCGGGGACGGTCGGCGGGATGAACTGGGGCGGTCTGGGCTACGACCCTCAGCGCCGTTTGATCATCGCCAACAATTCGCGCCTGCCGAACCTGGTCGTCCTGCACCCCCGCGACAAGGTCGAGGACAAGGCCGTCGGCTCGGGCGGGGCCCGGCCCGACCAGGCCGTCGCGCCCCACTCAGGCACGCCCTATGGCGTGACCCGGCCGATCTGGTGGTCGGCGTTGAGGGTGCCCTGCATCGCGCCGCCCTGGGGCTATATCTCCGCAACCAATATCGACACGGGTGAACTGGTCTGGTCCAAGCCCCTCGGCACGGGCTTTGACTCCGGCCCGCTCGGGATCCCCACCTTCCTCAAGATTCCGACCGGAACGCCCAACCTCGGCGGCCCGCTGCTGACGGCGGGCGGCTTGACCTTCATCGGCGCGGCCCAGGACGATTTCCTGCGGGCGTTCGAGACCGCGACCGGCAAGCTGGTATGGCAGGCGCGCCTGCCCGCCGGGCCCCAGGCAGGGCCGATGACCTATGAGCATGAGGGGCGGCAGTATGTGGCGATCACCGCGACCGGACATGCCCGGTTCGAGACGACGCCGGGCGACTATCTCAAGGTCTACGCCCTGCCGGAGTAGGACCTGTCAGAGGCAATAGGTGGTGGCGACGGCCGGAAACAGCGTCCAGACCGAGGCAACCAGGCCCACCCATCCCGTGCCGCGGCTGACAAAGCCGACGAACGGCGACGGCGATGCGAAACGCGGAGCATGAAGCGCCCAGAGCAGCGCCGTCTGCGCCCCAATCGCCAGCAACCAGGCGGTCGCCATGAGGACGCGCTGGAGCGACATCAGGCCGACTATCTCGCCGTCGATCCCGTGCCCGCAGATCAGGCCATGCAGTCCGTAGACCGCGGTGAAGGACGCCAGCCACAGGAGTGGGGCTGCCAGGATGCGCAGGACGTCCCTCATGTCAGCCAACCGGGCAGGTGGGCCACGATGAGGATCAGGGTCGAGACGCCGGCGAGGTAGTCTATCCACAGATTGACGACCGGGAACTCCGCCCGGCGAACCGGCGAGGTGAAGCCCAGCGCGACCCGGGCGGCCAGAAAGGCGACCATCAGCGCCGCCAGTGCGGCGTGGAAGAACGCGTAGCCGCCCAGCACAAGCAAAGTCGCTCCATAGGCGTGCTCGCCCGGCGTCGGCGCGCGCAGGATGACCCCGCCCGCCGCGATCCCCATCGCGAGCACGCCCGCAAAGGTCACAGCGAGCCAGAGCCTGACGTCGCCGTCCATGAGATTGGCGCGCAGGGCCCGACGGATACCCACGACAGCCAGCGTCGCGCCCGCCATGCCGAGCCCGACCTCCACTGCCGAGGCGGCGAACCAGGCGGGCGGGGGCCAGCCGGGCGCGACCGTCCACAGGAAGGCGAAGCCGAACAGCAACGAGCCGAAAAAGGTGGCGTTGGCCGTCAGCAGGAACAGCGAGCCCCACCAGCTGGGTGACCGGTCGACCCCGGTCGCGTTGGGCAGTTCGATGTCGCGTCCGATCAACTGCGGCGCCAGATCGGCCTTGCGGCCGAGGGACCACGCCCAGCGCCAGGCCAGCGCCGCCACGCCGATCACGGCGAGCGGGACCGTCCAGTAGAATTTTAGCAGGAGCGACAGGAAAAAGACCCCCGTCACCGCCGCCATCACGATCGGCAGTCGGGTGTTGGTGGGATAGATGACGTGGAAGTCGGGCTTGCCGCTGGCGATGTCGACCGTCAGGCTCTCGCGCCACCCACGCCCGGGATCGCCCAGATAGCCCTCCCCGCGCGCGAGGCGGATGGCCATCTGCGGGTCGTCCGTCACGGGCTCGCGGCTCGTGACGTGCGGCAGGCTGGCGAAATTATAGGCGGGCGGCGGCTTCATCATCGCCCATTCGAGCGTGCCGGCGTTCCACGGATTGCGCGGGCTGCGCCGCGCGGTCAGGGCCTGCAGCACGAGGTCGATGATGACCATGGCGATACCGATCGCGAGCACGAAACTGCCGATCGAGGAGATCAGGTTGATCGTCGTCCAGCCGTCCTCCGGCAGATAGGTCGAGATCCGCCGCCGCTGCCCCAGAAGGCCGACCCAGTGCATGGCGAGGAAGGTCACATGGAAGCCGATGAAGATCAGGGCGAAGGCGAGTTCGCCGAGGCGGAAAAAGCGTCTCCGCCCGGTCACCTGGGGCAGCCAGTAGTAAAGACCGGCGAGAATCGGGAAAACGAAGCCGCCGAACAGGACATAGTGCAGGTGGGCGGTGATGAAGGCCGTGTCGTGGGCCTGCCAGTCGAACGGCACGATGGCCACCATCACCCCGGTCAGGCCGCCGATCACGAAGGTGAAGAAGAAGCCGAGCAGATGGAGCATCGGCATGCGCAGGTTCGGCCGACCTTTCCACATGGTGCCGATCCAGGCGAAGATCTGCACGCCGGTCGGCACCGCCACCAGGGTCGAGGCGGCCGAAAAGAAGGCCAGCCCCATATGCGGGATGCCGGTCGTGAACATGTGGTGCACCCACAGGCCGAACGACAGGAAGGCCAAGGCGACCGCCGAAGCCACGATCCAGCCATAGCCGAGGATGGTGGTTCGGCACATCACGGGCAGAACGGTCGAGATCACCCCCGCTGCAGGCAGGAAGATGATGTAGACCTCCGGATGGCCGAACAGCCAGAACAGGTGCTGCCACAGCAGGCTGTCGCCACCGAGGTCGGCCTGAAAGAAGGGCAAGCCGAAGGCCCTCTCCAGCTCCAGCAGGATCGAGCCGAGGATCAGGGGCGGAAAGCCGGTCAGGATCATCAGCGCCGTGACCAGGGCGTACCAGGCGAAGATCGGCATCTTGTCCAGCGACATGCCGGGCGCGCGGTATTTCAGGATCGAGACGGTGATCTCGACCGCTGCCGCGATCGCCGAAATCTCGACGAATGTGATGCCGATCAACCAGAAGTCGGTGTTGATGCCGGGCGAATAGAGCGGCCCGGTGAGCGGCGGATACATGAACCAGCCACCGTCCGGGGCGATGCCCAGCACCATGGAGGCCAGCAGCATGGTTCCGCCGAAGACGTAACACCAGTAGCCGTAGGCGGAGAGGCGCGGAAAGGCGAGATCGCGTGTGCCCAGCAGCTTGGGCAGGAGGTACATCGCGAGCCCTTCGAAGGTCGGGATCGCGAACAGGAACATCATGATGGTCCCGTGCATGGTGAAGATCTGGTTGTAGATCTCCGGGCCTGCGAAGGCCGAGTGCGGGGTCGCCAGTTGGGCCCGGATCAGCATGGCCAGGACGCCGCCGACGAGGAAGAAGAAGCCCGCCGTGACAAGGAACAGCTTGCCGACGTCGCTGTGGTTCACGGTTGAGAACCAGCGGGCCATGCCCGGCTGCGACGCCCAGATGGCGGTCAGTTTGCGATGCCGCTCAAGTGCGTTCATGGGGTCTGGCCTGTGACGAAGCGCTCCCAGCCGGCCGCGTCATGGGCGATCAGCGTAAAGGCGAAATGGTCATAGCCGGGCCCGCTGAACTCGGCGCTGCGGCCGGCGTAGACGCCGGGTTCGTCCGCCTCGATGCGCAGAACGTTCACATGGCCCGGAATGGCGTCGATCTTGCCGGCGAGCCGCGGCACCCAGAAGCTGTGGATCACGTCCGACGTCGAGATGGCGACGTCCACCGGCCGTCCGGCCGGGATGTGAAGGACGTTCTCGGTGACATGTCCCGGCGCATCCTCATAGGTGAAGGTCCAGGCCATGCGCCGCGCCTCGGCGCCGACGCTCACAACGTCTGGCCCCGCCCGCGGAAGCAGGCGTTCGCCGATAAAGAGCCCGTAGGCGAGCAGGGCAAGGAGCACCGCCACCGGAAAGGCGATCCCCAGCTTGATGATCCAGAGCCCCTCCCGCCGCTTCTCGTCGCCGACTGGTCCACCTCGCCGGAAGGCCAGGGCGACAAGCGCCATCACCAGGGCGAAGATCGCCACCGCGCCGGCCAGCATCACCCACCACAGCGTCGCTATCGTGCGCGCTGCGGGTCCGGCCGGATCGACAGTTGAAAGCGCGCCTTCGCAACCGGCGAGCGCCAGCGCCGTTGTCGAGGCGACAAGGCAGCGGGAAAGCGAGACGCCGTGGCGACGGAACCGATAGACCAGGAAGCGGAAAAGCTGATCGACCCGATCGCCGAGGCGCCCGGCTTCGCCAAGACCGAGTCCCGCATCGCCGTGTTGGGCCACCCGATTCATGCGATGAGCGTCGCCTTTCCTATCGCCCTGACCTTCTGCACCTTCGGCGCCGACGCCCTCTACTGGTGGACGGGCGACGCCTTTTGGGCGCGGGCCGCCCTGTGGGCCGCGGGCACCGGCTTTCTGTTCGGCATGGCCGCCGGCTTTTCCGGAACCGCGGAGCTTCTCATGGTCACCGGCATCCGCGCGCGCGCGCCAGCCTGGACCCACTTCATCATCGCGGTGACGCTGCTCGCCCTGCTCGGAGCGAACTGGGGTTACCGGCTCTACGGCTATGAGGCGGCGGTCCTGCCGTACGGCATCCTGCTGTCGGCGCTCTGCGTCGGGGTAGTGGCGGTCACGGGCTGGCATGGGGGCAAACTCGTCTTCGACTATCGGCTTGGGACATCGAACAAGAGCTGACCGCCCTGCGGCTCACTCAGCCAGTCCGGGAACACAATCCATCCAAGGGTGGGTTTGGCGAGGACAACCAAAAGAATTGTGAGGGTCAGCCCGAGCACCGCGGCGATCGGAATCCAGGGAGCGGGCGGCGTATGTTCGGACGGCTCCTCGCCGATCATCGCGACGGTGTGGCCGATCCAGCCATGGACCATCACCAGCAGGGCAACGATGGCGAGCTTGGCGAAGAGCCAGGGCGTGAACACCTCACGCATGAAGATGAGCCAGGTCCCGGCGATCACCGCGACCACTGCCGCAGGGGTGACGCACAGGGTGTAGGTCAGATGGGATGACCGGCGAATGATGCGGTAGTCCTCGACGGAAATGGTCGGATCGTGCCGGGTGAGCATAAGGGGCAAGACGATCAGGCCGCCGATCCAGACGACGAGGGCGGTGATGTGCAGCGCCTTGAACAGCGGGACGGCGGGGACGATCCAGTCGATCATGCAACGGCGCCTGTCAGTCGGGTCCAGTCGCGCCGCGCAATCAGCGCCGCCGCGACGGCGTAGGGGATCCCGGCCGGAACCCACATGAGAAGCCCCCCCAGCCTCTGATCCTCAAGCGGCATCAGACCCCAGGCGAGGGTGGTCATGGCGTGTGCCGAATAGAGCGGCTGCGACGCAAAGGTCAGGATGGCGCCGAGCAATCCCATCTGCGCAAAGGCGGCGACCACGAAGACGAGCCGGTCCATTGGTGATCGCGTCTCGGCGAGAACAGCCCGCCAGAAAAGGATGGCGCTGCCGAGAAGGGTCAGCTGCATCACCCAGTAGATGGCCACGTTTCCCAAGGCGGCGTCATAGGCGGCGGGAACATGCCAGGCCCAGAGCACGACGGTCGACAGTGCGAATGGGAGCGCGATCCCGCCTCCGCGCCGCGCCGGCGACGAAACGGCCAGGAGCGGCGCTGCGACAGCAACCAGAAGAACATGATGCGCGACACGTGCGGAAAACAGAGCGGAGGACAGGGCGCAGAGCGGCGAGACGAAGGCGATCGTCAGGACCGCAACTGCCGCGAGTCCCGTCCACTGCCGTCGCACGACCAAGCCAAGCGCAAGGAGGGCAGCCAGAAGCAACGGGTCGAGGTTCCAGCTGGAGACGAGCTCGCCCGGGAGCGGCGCCGGCCCGCAGTAGGTTATGTCCATCCAGGCCCCCTCCCTGCCGTCTCGTCATTGACCGCGCGTCGTCGGCAGCAGGCTCGTCGCGGCTACTCCCTACCTAAGCCGTATCGGCCCGGGAACGTTCCGCCCTGGCAGGCGGGCCACCGGACGACTGAGGTCTTCGACAATCTGAGGACTGCGGTGTCGGCGGAAAACGGTGGCGTTTGAACGAAACCGGTTTCACGAAACATCAGCCCCATCAGCGGTTCAGGCCGCTCCCGGTGGAGACAGGTTCGCATTAAGCTGACAGCGCCCTCTCCCCGACCATCAGGGCCGCCAGCACGTCCAGGGAGCCGGCTACCTCGGCCTGCGTCTCCAGCGGCAGGGCCACGAAGGCGGTGATAAAGCTGGGTCATCGCCGTCTGAAGATCATCGACCTGTCGGAAAAGGCGCAGCAGCCGATGGCTGACGCCGATCTGGGCATCACGCTCGCCTTCAATGGCTGTATCTACAACTATCCCGAACTGCGCGAGTAGCTGATCGGGCTGGGCTAACGCTTCTTCTCGCACGGCGACACCGAGGTGATCATCAGGGCCCGGCACGCCTGGGGCGACCGCTGCGTCGACCGCTTCCTGGGTATGTTAGCCTTTGTCCTGCACGAGCGAGACAGCGACCGGCTGGTGATCGCCCGCGACCGGTTCGGCATCAAGCCGCTGTATCTGGCCGAACAGGGCAGGCGCCTGCGCTTCGCCTCGACCCTCCCGGCCCTGCTGGCGGCGGGCGATGTGGATGCCTCGATCGATCCGGTCGGCCTGCACCACTACATGACCTTCCACGCGGTGGTGCCGCCGCCGCACACCCTGCTGAAGGGGGTCAGGAAATTCCCGCCCGCCACCATCCGCGTCATCGAGGTCGACGGGCGGGCGACCGACCGGCTGTGCTGGAAGCCGGACATGACCCGCCACGCGGAGGATGCGCGGCTGACGGCCGAGGATTGGCGCGACCAGGTGCTGGACGGCGTTCGCACCTCCGTGAAGCGGCGCATGGTCGCTGATGTGCCGGTGGGGGTGCTGCTCTCGGGGGACGTCGACTGAACTGGCGGCGCTGGTTGAGCGCGCAATGCCGACGTCCGGCTCGCCGCCGCCCGGGTTTGCGGACAGCCCCCCAACAGCAACACTGTCAGGCTGTCTCCGGCTCGAGCTGCCGGGCGAGGGCGAGCCGCTCCATCAGATCGTCCAGGGTGACAATCCCGACGAGCGTGCCACGGTCGAGCACCAGCATGCGCGGCCGGCGCTCGCTTCGCATGCGTTTCAGAACCGCGAAGGCGTCCTCGTCCGGCGCCACACAGCGCGTCAGGTCCAGCGGTGTGCAGACTTCTCCGAGCGTGGTCCGCGCCCAGCGTTCGCGTGGCGTACCGAGGATGTCGGCCGGCTCGACGACCCCGATCAGCCGATCCGCCTCAACGACTGGATAGAGGCCGTGGCGGCTGGCGTAGAGGCGGTGGCGGACGAAGGCATCCACACGCATGTCCGACGGCGCCGTTTCGACCCGGCGCACCATCAGCTCATGGATCGGTCGTCCGCCAAGAAGGCGATGGAAAGCGAGCTGATCCACCCTTTCCGCCTCTGCAACCGTCCGCAAGGTTCGCGGCAGGCTGTCGGGGTTCACACTGATGGAATCGACGCCGAGTCCGACGAGGAAGGTCGCGATTTCGGGCCAGGTGGCCGGCGCCTCGCCGCAGATCCCGACCGGTCGGCCGTTGCGCTGCGCCCCCTCCACGGCCTGGCGCAGCATCTCGAGCACGCCCGGGTCGCGTTCGTCGAACTCGAAGGCGACGACTTCGGAGTCCCGGTCGACCCCGAGGACGAGCTGGGTCAGGTCGTTGGAGCCGATGGAAAACCCGTCAAACAGCTCGGAGAAGGCGTCGATGCACAGCACATTGTTGGGGATCTCGCACATCACATAGACTTCCAGCCCGTTCTCTCCGCGCTTCAGCCCGCGCCGCGCCATGGCGTCGAGGACTGCCCGCCCCTCCTCCACCCGGCGGCAGAACGGCACCATCAGCCGCAGATTGGTCAGCCCCATGTCGCCGCGGACCCGGGCCAGCGCCTCGCATTCCAGGGCGAAGCCGTCGGCGTAGAGCGGATGGTCGTACCGGGCGGCGCCCCGGAAGCCGATCATCGGATTCTCCTCCACCGGCTCGAACGCCTTGCCGCCGATGAGCCGGGCGTATTCATTGGTCTTGAAGTCCGACAGGCGCGCGATCACCGGCCGGGGATGAAAGGCCGCCGCGATCAGTCCCACGCCCTCGGCGAGCTGCCGCACGAAGAACTCCCGCGGGGTGATGTCCTCGCCGATCCGGCGGGCCATGGCGGCCTGGACCCTGGCCGAGGTGCGCTCCGGATGGGCGGCGGCCATCGGATGCAGGCCGATCTGTTCGCCGATAATGAACTCCAGCCGCGCAAGCCCTACGCCTGCGCTCGGCAGTCTGGCGGCGCGGAGCGCCATGTCCGGATGCGCCAGGTTCAACATCACCGGGGTCCCGGGCCGGGGCAGACTGGACAGGGACAGCCGCTCGGTCTCGAAGGGGACGGCCCCGGCGTAGACGCGGCCGGTCTCGCCCTCGGCGCAGGAGACGGTGACGATCTGGCCGTCGACCAGGCGGCTGGTGGCGTTTCCGGCCCCGACCACGGCCGGCGTCCCCAGTTCCCGGGCGACGATCGCGGCGTGGCAGGTCCGGCCGCCCCGGTCCGTCACCACCGCGGCGGCGACCTTGATGACCGGGTCCCAGTCGGGGCTGGTGGACGCCGAGACGAGGATCTCGCCGGGGCGAAAGGCCTCGAGGTCGCGGGCGGTGCGGACGAGGCGGACCGGCCCGGTCGCGATCTTCTCGCCCACCGCGTTGCCGGACACCAGCAGGTCGCCGGAACCGGTCAGCCGAAAGGTGGTCATCTCGTCGGCGGCGCGGCGGGAGATCACGGTCTCGGGACGCGCCTGGACCACATAGAGGCGACCGTCGGCGTCGCCCGCCCATTCGATATCCATCGGCATGGGCGCGCCGGCGCGTTCCGAGTAGTGGGCCTCGATGGCCATGGCGGCACCAGCCAGCGCCAGTACGTCCGCATCGTCCAGGCAGAATCGGCGCCGCTGGTCCGAGGGCGTCCGCAGGGCGCGGATAGGCCCGCCGCGTCCCGCCCGCCAGGCAAGCCGGACCTGTTTGGCGCCCAGCCGACGGTGGAGCACTGCGCGATGCCCCTCCCGGTAGGTGGGTTTGTGGACGTAGAATTCATCCGGATCGACCTGGCCCTGGACGATGCCCTCGCCGAGGCCATAGGCGCCGGTGATCAGAACCACGTCGGGAAAACCGCTCTCCGGATCAAGGGTGAAGATCACGCCGCTGGCGGACTCGTCCGCGCCGACCATCCGCATCACGGCAATCGACAGGGCGACCTTGAAATGGTCGAAGCCGTTGTTGACCCGGTAGCCGATGGCCCGGTCAGTGAAGATGGAGGCGAAACAGCGCCGGCAGGCTTCCACCACCCCGTCCTCGTCCCGCAGATGCAGGAAGCTGTCGTGCTGGCCCGCGAAGCTGGCGGTAGGAAGGTCCTCGGCCGTCGCCGAACTGCGAACAGCCACGCTGATCGGACCGACAGCCGACGCGGCGAGTCCGCGGAACGCCGCAGCGATCTGATCCCGAAGCCCCGCGCCGCCGGTGGCGGTATAGACGATCTCCCGTGCCCGGGCGGCCCGGCGTGAAAGCTCCGCGACATCGGAAGGATCGAAATCGGCGAGCAAGGTTGTCAGTTCCGGCCAGGCGTCGGCGTCGGTCAGCGCGTCCCGGTAGGCGTCCGCGGTGACGGCGAACCCATCCGGCACCGTGATCGGTCCGGAACGGAGCAGCTGGCGGAGTTCTCCGAGAGAGGCCGTCTTGCCCCCGACGAGCGGAACATCATCCAGCCCGAGGGTGTCGAAAGGGCGGATGTAGGCCCGGGAGGCTCGGGGCTCGTACGAGGGCGTCGGCATCGGAGGCTCTCCTCTGGAAACGGATCTGCCCTCAGTTCGCGGATCGCGCCTTGAGGTCGATCAGGTCGCGGCGGTTCAGGGGCGGTCGATCACTCCCAGCAGGAGACCGGTGCGGCCGTCGCCCCACATCGGCAGGAGCAGCCGGTCGTACCGGTTCGGACCGTCGCCCCGGTAGAGCGTCGGCTGACCGGCTTCCACGGTCGCGCTGGCCTGGGACAGGAGAAAGTCGAACGGCGACGGGAGCGGCCCTTCGCCCAGGAAGGTCCCCTCCAGCTCCCGTACGCCGCCGCCCTCCAGACTCTCGCCGACAAGTGCAAAGCGAAACCGTTCCGGCTTGTCGAACGCCTCAAGGGTAAAGGCGTCGTCCACGATGTCGCCCATGTCGGTCGGCGCCAGATCGTCCCAGAAGGGCATCGGCGCCGCCTTGCGGATCAGGCTCCGCCAGTAGGCGCGGGCGCGTTCCAGCCCGGGCGGCAGGTCCTGAGGCACGGAATAGGGTTGCATGTTGGTCTCGCTGTTAGGAATGCCCAGTTTCGCTGGACCTCCGCCGACCACCTTGATCCCAATCAAGGCGCGGAGCTTTCCGAGCCGCAGTATGGGGTAATGGCCGCCGAAATCGTAACCCTGACTCTGAACCCGGCGCTGGACGTCTCGACGGCTACGCCGCGGATAACGCCGGCGCACAAGCTGCGCTGCGCTCCGCCGCGCCTCGATCCCGGGGGCGGCGGGATCAATGTGGCGCGGGTGATCCAGCGTCTCGGCGGCCGGTCGTTGGCCGTCTATCCCGCCGGCGGACCGACCGGGCAGCGTCTCACCACGCTTCTGGAAGCGGAAGGCGCGCGCGCCCTCGCGACGGCGATCGCCGGAGAGACGCGGGAAAGCTTCACCGTGATCGACCAGAGCGACAACGCGGAATACCGGTTCGTGCTGCCGGGCCCGGTGCTCTCCGACGCCGAACAGGACCTTTGCTTCGAGGCGGCGCTCGCGGCCGGGACCGGGAGCAGTTTCCTCGTCGTCAGCGGCAGCCTGCCTTCGGGCATGGAGCCAAAACGGCTGCGCGATCTGGCGCGGCTGGCGAAGGCGCGCGACCTGCGCCTGGTCGTCGACAGCTCCGGTCCCGCGCTGGCGGCGGCGCTGGAAGCGGGCGTTCATCTGGTCAAGCCCAATCTCCGGGAGCTGTCCGATCTCGTCGGTCGCTCCCTCTCCACCACGGCCGAGCGTCTCGCGGCCTGTCGCGATCTGATCGACGGCGGCGGGGCCGTCGTTATCGCCCTGAGCCTGGGCGCCGAGGGCGCACTACTGGCGACCCGGGACGTCGCCTGGATCTCCCCGGGTCTAACGATCGAGCCGGTCAGCACGGTCGGGGCCGGAGACAGCTTCCTCGCCGCGCTGCTGTGGGTTCTCGCCCGGGAGGGCGGCCTGGCCGAAGGGCTGCGCCATGCCATTGCGGCAGGAAGCGCCGCCCTGCTATCGCCGGGGACGGACCTGTGCTTGCGCGACGACGTCCTTCGCCTCGTCGACCGGGTTGAGGTCTTCGCCATTGACGAAACCTCCTGCGGAGAGGGTCGCCCGGGTGACCCGGCGCCGATGGAAACCAGGTCCCCATGACACCCGGTCGAGCATCGGCGAAGAGGACCAAAATCCGCCCCCCGGGAGGGATACCCCTCAAGACAATGGTTTGGCGAGGCAGGCGACCAGGTCCGCGTCGGTCAGTTCCGGGAAATCCCGATAGGCCTCACTCACGGCCCTGAACGGATCGGGCTCGTGAAGGCAGACGAGTTCTTCGACCTCCTCGCGGAGCGCGGCCGCGAGCGTTCGGGGCGCCACCGGAACCGCCAATACGATCCGGCGCACGCCCTGGGCGCGCAGCCCCGCGATAGCGGCCCGAACCGTGGCCCCCGTGGCCAGTCCCTCGTCCACCAGCACAACCAGATGCCCCTTGGGGTCGAGTGACCTCCGGTCTGTCAGATACAGCCGCCGCTTGCGCTCAACTTCAGCAAGTGCGGCTACACGCTCCCGCTCCAGCCAACCCGGGGGTGGTCGCGTCAGGCTCACGACTTCTTCGTTGATGACCGTCCTCGGATGGCTTCCGCCGATCACAGCGGCCAGCGCCACCTCCGGATCATCAGGCGCTGTGATCCTGTGCACGAGGACAAGGTCCAGGGGCGCCTCAAGGGCGCGCGCAACCTCGAGAGCGACCGGAACGCCGCCGTCGGGGACAGCGTAGATGATGACGTCACCATGCACACGATCGGCAAGAGTTTCACCGAGACGACGTCCCGCTTCGGCGCGGTCTGAGAAGGCCGGGACTTCGGGCAAGGTCATCTCCGCGGGCTCAAGATGGCGTCCTGCACCTGGTTATTCATGCCGGTTGCCCACAGCCCGCCTTGATCCGGATCAACCCGCCCGGTGTGGACAGTGACCGCTCCAGGTCGAAAGTCGCCCTGCCCTGCCCGAGTTCAGACGACCGCAGACGCCCAAACGGACGCCGCCACGGACGCCGCCACGGCGGAGAGGCGGCGAAGATTTGAATCGCTGCTATTGGCGTTCTCGTCGCCGGATCAGCAGGTGCGACTTCCCGGCACGATTGTTCTCCCGAAGAGGGCCCGTATGACGAGGGTGACGCAGCCCCGGCTGGTCAGCACAGCCACATGGCGTGACGGATTACGTCCGCCGGAAACCGGTGGCGCTTGAACGAAACCGGGTCACGAAACATCATCCCCGACAGCGGCCTGGGTCGCCCCGGGTGGAGACAGGTCAGCGTTGGACTGACAGCACAGCCACGCACTTCCTAGACAAATGCCGGGTCCCTGTAACCCGGGAAACAGACCCCGACATCACCGCGCTTCGCAAAACCTGGAGACAAACATGCTGTTTCTGATCGTGCGATCCAGTGCCTGCAACAGCCCGCTCTCGCCCCGCTTGTCTAAGTTCGTCTGGAGGCGGGTCGTTCTCGCCTGCCTGGGCCGTCCGGGTCCTGACAACGGATCCAAGGACTGAGGCACCACGCCGGACGCAATCCGGATGCTTGCCAACGGTGGGGATCGGCGACATCCTTCCCAGAAGCCAGACACGGGCGGACACGATCGGGGGGAAGTATGGACGCGACTCTGGGCCTTCCGGCCATCAGAACGATAAGCCTCTCTGCGCCCTTTGGCTGGCTGGCCGAAGGCTGGCGGGATCTGACGAAGGCGCCAGCGGCGCTGCTGCTCTACGGCCTCGGCCTCGCGGCCGCCAGCTTCGTGCTCTGCTACGGCGTCTATGCCACCAACGGCGCATTCTGGGTGATCGTGCTGACCATCGGCTTCGTCATGGTCGCGCCCATCCTTGCGATGGGCCCGTACGAGGCCGGCCGCAGGATCGAGCTGGGAGAGCGCCCCGGCCTGGGCCAGATCCTGTTCGTCCGCGCCGCCTTCCGCCAGGACGTCGCCTATCTCAGCCTGCTTCTCGTGATGATCTATTTCCTTTGGGGGCGTGTCGCGCAGATCGTCTACGGCCTGTCGACTTATCAGATACACCGGGACGTGGACTCCCTGGTCGCCTTCGCCGTGGGTTCAACCGAAGGGCACGCCATGTTGCTGACCGGAACGGTGGCCGGCGGGGTCCTGGCCTTTGTGACCTTTTCCCTGATGGTCGTGTCTGCGCCCATGCTGCTCAACCCGCAGGCGAATGTATTCGAGGCGGTAGCGACCAGCGTGCGCGCGGTCAATGCGAATTTTTTTCCACTGCTTCTCTGGGCCGTCATCATCACCGTACTGTTGCTGTTGTCCGCAGCGACCGGATTCCTGGCCCTGATCGTCATCTTTCCCTGGCTGGGTCTCGCCAGCTGGCGCGCCTACCGCAGTCTGGTGGAGGAGCGCTGACAGCCCAATCACGAGCTCCGGCGGGCGAGCGCCTTGCACAGGGACTCCTGCGACCTGCAGACGCCTATGCTGCTGAACGAGGCGCTGTCTTTGCATGACCGGCTCGTCCGAACCGGCACGATGGCCAGCCAGTGACCGGCGGCGTCTGAATGAAGCACAGAATCCTGAAGCGGGGTTTTGTCAGAGCCCGGCGTTCAGAATACGCTGTGCAGGTCGGCGATGCCGGATGCGAGAACCAGCGCCGAGGTGTCCGACGGCGTGTCGAGCGGGCGCACGAGTCGAAGAGTGTCGCAGTCCTGCAAGCGGGCGAGTCGAACGGCTTCCTCGATCAGGGCGTCGGCAATCAACCGGGGATCCATGAGATCGAAGGCGACCAGTCTGGCGACCTCCAGAGTCGGACGATGATCGGGTATGGCGATGATCCGGTACAGCATCAGACCGCAGGCGCGCCCGGCATGGTCGCGCGCGAGAAGCGCCCCGCCCTGCCTTTCGTCCTCAACGATCGTCTGAAGCTGATCGCGCCACACGACCGCATCGACACGCGCATAGCCGAGCCGCGCCAGGACGAGCGCGTCGTCGAATTCCGTCGCCTGGAGTGGCGTTATAGCGATGGCCATTCGACCATATTCGATGCAGACAGAGGCGACAGCTTTGATCTGACGCAAACCGGTCTTCTCCTGTTGCATAACGACCGACCGGATCATCTGAGCAAGGTAGACAGATGCTCGAGATAAAAGCGCTTCCCGCAGTTTGCGCTGACCGGCGACGGAACAATGCCTGCGCTGCGTGCGGGGCTCGCCCACTGAGCGTCTGCGCGAGCATCGATGATACAGACCTCAGCCGCCTGGACGACCTCGCCGAGCACCTGAGCCTTGGCGCGGGCGACGCCCTGACGCGTGCCGACGACCCGGCCCAGCACGTGTTCAACATCACCTCGGGATCGGTGCGGGTTTATCGACTTCTCTCGGACGGCCGACGCCAGATCACCGGATTTCTGTTCGCGGGCGACTTTCTGGGCCTGGCAACCGGCGACACCTACGTCTTCTCCGCAGAGGCGATCGAGCCGGTGACCGCCTGCCGATTTCGAAAGAGCGACTACCGGCGACTCATTCAGGAAACGCCTGCGCTGGAGGCGACGCTGCTCGACCGCGCCACCCACGAACTGGTCGCCGCCCAGAACCAGATGCTTTTGCTGGGTCGCAAGACCGCGCTTGAACGGGTTGCGACGTTTCTCCTCGAGATGCCGGCCCACGATCCGGCCAGACGCGGTCCAGAGGGACGCATCCACCTTCCCATGACGCGCTCGGAAATCGCCGACTATCTTGGTCTGACGATTGCAACCGTCAGCCGGGTCTTCACACGACTCAAGACCAGCGGCGTTATCCGGCTGCTGTCGCTGACCGCGGTTCAGATCGAGAGACCCGATGTTCTTCGGGCCCTCTCGGAGGGCGAAGCCTAGACAGACGTCTGATCGGCACAGCCGCCGGGTCGTTCGCGCCGGCGATGGATCAACGCGCTTCGTTCTTAGTTAGAGCACACCGCGCGCAGCCCGCAGCGACTGACGTGGCGGTTCACGAGACAGGGGGATGATATCCCCCGGCGTGCTGGCCAGTCGGACCGGATTGCGTCGATTCAGTTGAGGCCGGTCGGGATTATCAGCGCGAGGCGGGGACGCGCGAACGGCGTGGTCCCAGCAACGACAGTCCGGAGCCGCCGGCGATCAATGCGGCCGCCGCGCAAGCCATGACGCCGGCGCACGCGAGACAGTGCTCCGCGCCCGGGCCGCACATATTGGCGGACGTGATCATATGGTTGAAGGCGGTGGGGCTCAGGGCTGCAGCCAGTCCAGCGAAGGCGCCGCCCAAGGCGAGAAGCCCGCTCCCCAGGAATGCGCGTTCAGACGGGTCAGTTATGGGCATCGATCCTCCGTCCCCCATTGCGACAGAGAATGCGCACCGCTGCATTGCGCTGGATCAAAGCGGCCGATCCCGCAATGCGGCAAAGCCCCCGTTGATACGAGGGGACGCCAATGCCGAATCTACCAGAGAAAGAAGAGCTGCTCGGCGGCGTCATACCGCTGTTCGTGACCTTGGGCGTGCTGACGATCCTGGCTCTTCTCGCGACGGGCCTGACCGAAGACGCGGCGTTCCGGTTTCACGGATACATCCTGCTGGCCGCCGGGGTCGTGGCGCTCTCAGCCCTGACACTCGGGGTCGCCAACGGGCACTTTCGGGCCGACCCCGACCGCTACTCTGACGGCGTGATCCGCGCCGGGGTGATCGCCACCATGTTCTGGGGCGTCATCGGCATGACCGTTGGCGTTTTGATCGCCGCCCAGCTGTCGTGGCCCGACATCTTCTATTTCCCGGACCACGGCTGGCTGAATTTCGGCCGCCTGCGTCCCCTTCACACCTCCGGCGTCATCTTCGCCTTCGGCGGAAACGCCCTGATCTGCACCTCCTTCTGGGTGGTTCAACGGACCAGCCGGGCCCGTCTGGCGGGCGGCATCTGGCCCTGGTTCGTGTTCTGGGGCTACCAGTTGTTCATCGTTCTGGCGGCGACCGGCTACCTCGCCGGCATCACCCAGTCGCGCGAGTACGCCGAGCCCGAATGGTACGTCGACATCTGGCTGACCATCGTCTGGGTCGCCTATTTGCTGGTCTTCCTCGGTACGCTCTGGCGGCGCAAGGAACCACACATCTATGTGGCCAACTGGTTCTACCTCGCCTTCATCGTCACTGTGGCCCTGCTCCATATCGTGAACAATGCGGCGGTTCCGGTCGGCCTGCTGGAGGCGCGCAGCTACTCGGCCTTCGCCGGGGTTCAGGACGCCCTGGTCCAGTGGTGGTACGGCCACAACGCCGTTGGCTTCTTCCTGACCGCCGGCTTCCTCGGCATCATGTACTATTTCGTGCCCAAGCGGGTCGAGCGGCCGATCTATTCATATCGGCTGTCGATCGTGCACTTCTGGTCGCTGATCTTCATCTACATCTGGGCCGGTCCGCACCACCTTCACTATACGGCCCTGCCGCAGTGGACCCAGACCCTCGGCATGACCTTCTCCATCATGCTGTGGATGCCGTCGTGGGGCGGGATGATCAACGGACTGATGACCCTGTCGGGGGCCTGGGACAAGCTGCGCACGGACCCCGTCGTCCGCATGATGGTCGTGGCCATCGCCTTCTACGGCATGTCGACCTTCGAAGGTCCCCTGATGGCGATCCGGACGGTCAACGCCCTGTCGCACTACACCGACTGGACCATCGGCCATGTGCATTCCGGCGCGCTCGGCTGGGTCGGATTCATCAGCTTCGGCGCCATCTATTGCCTGGTGCCCTGGCTGTGGAAGAAGGACCGGCTGTATTCGAATGCCCTCGTCGAGTGGCATTTCTGGATCGCGACCACCGGGATCGTTCTCTACATCTGCGCGATGTGGGTCTCCGGCATCATGGAGGGCCTGATGTGGCGCGAGTACACAGCCGACGGCTTCCTCGCGAACAGCTTCATCGAAACCGTCTCGGCCAAGCACGTCCAGAACGTCATCCGCACCGTCGGCGGCCTGATGTTCCTAAGCGGCACGGTCATCATGTCCTACAACCTGTGGCGAACGATCCGCATGCCGTCCCCGGAGTCTTCCGCGAACGTCCCGGCGACGACGATCGAGCCGCGCCTGCAGCCGGCTGAGTGAGGATCACATCATGTGGAAGAAACACGGACTGTTCGAGCGTCACTCGGGCTGGATGATCATCGGCATCACCATCGTCGTCTCGATCGGCGGCATCGTCGAGATCGCGCCCCTGTTCTGGGTCGAGAGCACAATCGAGGAGGTCGAGGGGGTGCGTCCCTACACGCCGCTGGAGCTGGCCGGTCGGGACATCTATATCGCCGAGGGCTGCTACAGCTGCCATTCGCAGATGATCCGGCCGCTGCGCGATGAGGTCGAACGCTACGGCCACTACAGCCTCGCCGCCGAGAGTATGTACGACCACCCCTTCCAGTGGGGATCCAAGCGAACGGGCCCGGATCTGGCGCGGGTCGGCGGCAAGTATTCGAACGAATGGCATGCCGAACACCTGGCGGACCCCCGCTCGGTGGTGCCGGAATCCAACATGCCTCCCTATCGCTTCCTGGCCAACCAGGACCTCGATCTGCATGCCATCCGCGCCAAGCTGGTGGCCATGCGGACCGTGGGTGTGCCCTACACCGCCGACCAGATCGAGAACGCCGAGGCCGATGCACGGGCACAGGTCGATCCCTATGCCAGCGAGACGTCCGCGCTGCGAGGACGATACGGGCCCAAGATCATGCAGGGCGATTTCGACGGCGACCCGGAGCGTCTGACCAAGATGGACGCCCTGATCGCCTATCTGCAGCAACTGGGCACGATGGTGGATTTCAGCACCTATCAGGCCGAAGACCCGGACAACATGCGATGAGCGGCCTCGACTATGAAACCGTGGCGCGGTTCGCCCAGCAGGGCGGCCTGATCTACTTCGGCGTGTTGTTCATCGCCGGTCTGGCCTATGCCCTGTGGCCGAAAAACCGCGAAATCTTCACCCGCATGTCCCGCCTGCCGCTCGAGAAGGATGAGGACGATCATGTCTGAGAACGAGCGCGACGAACACTCCGGCGTCGAGACGACGGGCCATGAATGGGACGGCATCAAGGAACTGGACAATCCTTTGCCGCGCTGGTGGCTCTGGATCTTCTACGCCTGTATCGCCTGGTCCATCGTCTATTGGATCCTGATGCCGGCGTGGCCCGGCCTCAACGGCTATACGCCCGGTCTGCTGAAACAGTCCGATCGCGCCGATGTCGTCAGTGAGCTCAGCGCGCTCCGGGCCCAGCGCGGGCGGGGCGAGGCCCTGCTGGTTTCCGCCAGCCTGCAGCAGATCGAGGCGGATCCGGAGCTTCAGGCCCACGCCCTGGCCGTGGGTCAGTCGGTCTTCGGCGACAACTGCGCCAGCTGCCACGGGGCCGGCGGCGGAGGGGCACCGGGCTATCCCAACCTGCGCGACGACGTCTGGCTTTGGGGCGGATCGCTGGCCGAGATCGAGCATACGCTCCGCGTCGGCATTCGCTCGGCCCACCCCGAAACGCAGATGTCGCAGATGCCGGCGTTCGGACGCGAGGGCATGCTCGACGGCGGCCAGGTTTCCGATCTGACGGAGTACGTCCTGGCGCTGTCCGGTCGCGAGGCGGACCCAGCCGCTGTCGGGCGGGCACAACAGCTATATGCTGACAACTGCGCCGCCTGCCACGCGCCGACCGGGGTCGGCGATCGCACCCTCGGAGCGCCGAACCTGACCGACCGGGAATGGCTGTACGGCGGGGATCGCGACTCCATCCGGGCCCAGATCCACAACGGCCGCAACGGGGTCATGCCGAGCTGGGAGGGCCGCTTCTCGCCGGCCGTGATCAAGGCGCTGGCCGTCTATGTGCACGTCAATGCCGGTGGCGAGGCCTCAGCCGCGAGTGAAGCCGCCGCGCCATGACCATCATCATCGACCGGACCCGCGAGCGGCCAGCGACGCCGGGTCCGGTGTCGGTCGCGGGACGACAGCGCGACAAGGCGAAGCCCAAGGGGCTCTACAAGGCCCGCGTCCCGATCTATCCCAAACTGGTCCACGGCCGGTGGCGCTGGATCAAATGGGCGCTCCTGATCGTCATGCTGGCGATCTACTACATCACGCCGTGGATCCGCTGGGATCGCCCGGGCGGCCTGCCTGACCAGGCGGTGCTGGTCGATTTCGCCGGCGGCCGCTTCTACTTCTTCATGATCCAGCTGTGGCCACAGGAGGTGTATTTCATCACCGGCCTGCTGGTGGCTGCGGCCTTGAGCCTTTTCCTCGTCACCGCCCTTTTCGGTCGGCTGTGGTGCGGCTACGCCTGCCCCCAGACGGTCTGGACCGACCTTTACATCTATATCGAACGTATGTTCGAGGGCGACCGCAATGCGCGGATGCGGCTTGATGCGGCTCCGATGTCGTTCAACAAGCTGTGGCGCAAAGCTGGCAAGCACGCCGTCTGGATCGGCGTCGCCTTCGGCACCGGCGGGGCGTGGATCTTCTATTTCCACGATGCTCCTGACCTGATCCGCACCTTCTGGATCGGGACCGCACCGATGACGGCCTATGTCTCGTGCGCCATCCTGACCTTCACCACCTATGTCTTCGCCGGCCACATGCGTGAGCAGGTCTGCACCTATATGTGCCCCTGGCCGCGGATCCAGGGCGCCATGCTGGACGAACAATCGTTCCAGGTGACCTACCGCTACGACCGTGGCGAGCCGCGCGGACCGCACAAGAAGGCCGATTCCTGGGACGATCGCGGGGATTGCATAGACTGCAATCAGTGCGTCGTGGTCTGCCCAACGGGTATCGACATCCGTGACGGCGCGCAGCTGGAATGCATCAACTGCGGCCTTTGCATCGACGCCTGCAATGAGGTCATGGAAAAGGTCGGTCGGCCGCGCGGCCTGATCGCATATGACACCGATGCGGCGGTCGCAGCCCGGAGCTGCGGACAGAAGCCCGATCATCGCCTCATCCGGCCCCGCACCCTCTACTACGCACTGGCGCTGACCTTGGTCGCGGGCCTTATGGTGTGGGGCTTCAGCACGCGCGAGCAACTGAGCGCCCATGCCCTGAGGGACCGCAACCCGGCCTATATCCAGTTGAGCGACGGCGCCGTCCGAAACGGCTACACCCTGAAGATCGCCAACCGCGGGTTCGAGACCGCAACGGTGGAGCTCCGCTACGCCGGCATTCCGGGAGCGACGCTGCGCATCCCCGGCCAACCGGCCGCAAACCCGCTGCGCGTCGAGCTTGAGCCGAACCGGATCACCCCGCTCCGCGTCTTCGTCACCACCCCGGCGGATCAGGTCGGCGAGGGCAGCCGGGACGCCGCCTTCGAGATCCGGCTGGACGGGGAGACGACCCGTGTCCCCACCGCCTTCGACTATGGGAGCCAGCCACAATGACCGCCCCAGCCAAGCCGGCGAAGCCGCCGTTCGTCGTCAAGGGATGGCATGTCGCCGCAGGCGTGGTGGCCTTCTTCGCCATTGTGATCAGCGTCAATGCGGTATTCTTGGTGAACGCCTACCGCACCCATCCCGGCCAGGTCGCTCCCCGACCCTATGAGGCGGGACTGCTCTACAACGCCCAACTGGAACGGCTTCGCGTTCAGGACGCGCTGGGCTGGCGGGCGGGGGCTGAGGCGCGTCCAACCGGTCTGGACGTAATGATGCAGGACCGTGACGGACGTCCGCTTGCCGGGCTGAATGTATCGGCCACGCTGCAGCGCCCCGCGACCGAGCACGGCCGCGCCGAGGTCGTCTTGAACGAAACGGGACCGGGCCGGTACAGCGTCGACCGCACCCTCTCGGGCGCCTGGGATGTCCGTATCGTCGCTGCGGATGGCGCGGGCCGCACCCTTACCGCCGAGCGGAGGCTGACGTGGCCGTGACCTTCGAGGCTGCGACCGCCCCGGACATGTCGGCCTTCCTGCGCCGGGAGGAAAACGGCCGCGCCAGTCTCGATCTTCTGGTCAGGGGCGCCCGCTGCGCGGGATGCATCTCGAAGATCGAGGGCGAGGTGTCGCGCCTGCCCGGCGTCGATACCGTCCGTCTGAACCTGTCGACCGGGCGCCTCGCCATTGGCCTGGCCGACGCCGGCGTCGATCCGGCCCGGATCATGTCGGCGCTGGACCGGCTCGGCTATCCCGCCACGCCGTTCGATCCCGGCGCGGCCTTGGTCGAGCGCGACCTCGAGGGCCGCCGGCTGATCCTGGCCCTGGCGGTGGCGGGCTTCGGGGCCATGAACGCCATGATGTTCTCGGTGCCGGTCTGGGCCGGGCTGTTCGGCCAGGAGCTGGGATCCGCGACCCGCGTCATGATGATGTGGATGTCGGGCGCGATCGGCGCGCCCTGCGCCATCTTCGCCGGCATGACATTCTTCAAATCGGCGTGGCGCTCCCTACGCGCCGGCCGGGCGAATATGGATGTGCCGATCTCGGTCGGGGTGATCCTGACGCTGGCGATCAGTTTCTCGGAGACCGTCCTTCACGGCCGCGACGCCTATTTCGATGCGGCGGTCTCCCTGCTGTTTCTCCTGCTGATCGGGCGCTGGCTGGATCACCGCCTGAGGTACAGTGCGCGCAGCGCCGCCGGCGACCTTCTGGCTCTTCAGGCCCCCACCGTCAGTCTGGTCGACGCCTCGGGCCGCGAGCGCTCGGTTCCGCTCGGCGATGTGCGCCCCGGCGACAGGCTCAGGGTTCGACCTGGCGACCGCATTCCGGTCGACGCCACCCTGGAGGACGGCGACGCCCTGCTCGACAACAGCCTGCTGACTGGCGAGAGCCTCCCCGAACGGGTCGCCGTGGGGCAGTTGTGCCGGGCCGGCGCCGTCAACACGGCCGGTCTTCTGACCCTGCGAGCGCGCGCAGCCTCCGAGGACTCGTCGCTGGCGGCTATCGCCCGACTGATCGAGGCCGGGGCTCAGTCGCGGTCGCGTTATGTGCGCCTCGCCGACCGCGCCGCCGCCCTCTATGTGCCGGTGATCCATACGGCGGCGCTGGCCACCTTCGCCGGCGGCTGGGCGCTCGGCCTTGATCCCCGCGAGGCGCTGATCCGGGCTGTGGCTCTGCTGATTGTGACCTGTCCCTGCGCGCTGGGCCTGGCCGTTCCGGCGGTGCAGATCGTCGCTTCGGCTCGCCTGTTCCGCCGGGGCGTGCTGGTAAAGTCCGGAGCCGCTCTCGAGCGGCTGGCGGAGATCGATCACGTCGTGTTCGACAAGACGGGGGTGCTCACCGAGGGGCGTCCCGGCCTGATCGAGACCCCGGCGACGGTGATCGCCATGGCGGCGCCGCTGGCGCGAGCGTCGAACCATCCTATGTCGCGAGCCGTGGCGCGCGCCGCCGGCGACGGCCCCGTGGCCGCGGACGTCGTCGAGCACGCGGGTCTTGGGGTCGAGGGATGGATCGACGGCCGTCGGGCGAGACTGGGACGCGCTCAGTTTGTCGGGGTCCCAACGCTCGGTTCGGTCGAGACCGAACTGTGGTTCGGCTTTGACGACGGGCCGAAGGTTCGTCTCCGGTTTTCCGATACGCCGAGGCCCGACGCCGCCCGTGCGGTCGCCGCCCTGCAGGCGCGGGGTCTATCGGTCGAAATCCTGTCCGGCGATCAGGCCAGCGTGGTCGAGACAATCGCCCGGACGGTCGGCGTAACCGCCTGGCGCGCCGGCCTGCTCCCCGCGGAAAAGGCTGACGCCATCGACCGCCTTGCCGCTGGCGGGCGCAAGGTTCTGATGGTCGGCGACGGTCTGAACGACGCCGCCGCCCTCGCGCGCGCCCATGCGGCCATCGCGCCCGGCTCCGCCATCGACGCCAGTCAGAACGCCGCCGATCTGGTCCTGACTGAGGATGCCCTGATGGCCGTAGTCGAAGCCATTGATGTCGCCCGTTCCGCCCGCCGGCGGGCGCTGGAGAATTTCGGCTTCGCCGCACTCTACAATCTCGTGGCGGCTCCGGCGGCCATGATAGGCCTCGTCAACCCGTTCGTGGCTGCCCTGGCGATGTCGGGATCCTCGCTGGTGGTCACCCTGAACGCACTAAGGCTGAGGGGCGCGCGATGAACATCCTGCTGTTGCTGGCGCCGATCTCGGTGCTTCTGGGCCTGGCGGCGGTCGCCGCCTTCGTCTGGACCCTGCGATCCGGTCAGTACGACGACATCCGGGGCTCGGCCGAGCGGATCCTCCTCGATGACGCCGATCCAACCCCGACCGACTCAAACACCAACGATCGAATGCCCGGCGCTTAGCCGGCCGCTAGTTGAAGGCATTCCGGGTCGAAACCGGTTCAGTGGGTCTTTGGCGCTGTTACCTTGACCGCGCCAAGGGCGCTGACGTGTTTTCCTCGGCGACCAGAATTCGTTGGCGTTCTCTCTCGGAGTGGAAGACCACGAAGGAGCGATACGCTCCCCGGTATCCGGCCGCTTCGCGAACCGGCGGGTCGAGTTCGCCAGATCGGGCTGGCGAAGACCAGTGGCGTTGAGCTGACAGCAACGTCCTTCGGCCTCGCCGCGCCGCGCCGCCATTGTCAGGCTTTGCGGCGTGAGTGACACTCGCCTCGACTGAATGAAGGTGACCTCCATGCCGATGATCCGAAAGAGTGCCCTGGCGATATCGGCGGCGGCGGTCTGGCTCGCTTCTCCCGCCGCGGTGTCGGCGCAGTGGACCCATCGATACCCCAAGGTCGAAGCCTTCTCGCACCAACTCTACCTCGAGCAGGAAAACCTGCCGATCCTCTCCTCCGGGCCAACTTATCCAGCCGCATCGCCTGATGGAGCCACGGTCGCTTTCGCTCATCAGGGCTGGATCTGGTTGCTTAACCTCGACAGCGGAGTCGCCCAGCGGCTCACCGATGGAAGCGCCGTCGATGCACGGCCGCGCTGGTCGCCCGACGGAGAGCGCATAGCCTTCGTACGTGACAGCGGATCCGACACCTCGATCGTGATCGTTGGTCTGGATGGCGCGCTCCTTTCCGAGATCGACACCCCGGCGATCGACCTCGACCCGGAGTTCACGCGAGACGGAAACTTCCTGATCTACACGTCAGCGCGCGCGGGACGACTGGATCTCTGGCGCCGGAACCTCGCGACCGGGGCCGACGAAGCCGTGACGTCCGGCGCCCGGGTGGCGCGCTCCGCGAGAGCGCTGGGTGACGGCCGGATCGTTTACCAGGAGGCGATTGGACCCGCCCAGGCCCTGAGGCTTCGCAGCGTGGACGGGACAGCGGACCCGGTTCTGTTCGAGCAAGGCTGGATGGCGCACCTGAACCCCGATGCGCATCCGGCGGAGCGCGCCATCGTCTATGGGGTCGGCGATGGCAATACCGTCAGACTGGCGGTCATGGACGTCGACAGGCCCGCCTTTCCTCGCTGGCTCACTCCGTCTGGCGAAAAAGCCCTATTCCCGACCTGGTCGGCGGACGGCTCCCGGATCTATTACGTACTGGCCGACGCGAACCAGCAGTTCAGGTTGATGGTGATCCCCGCTGCCGGAGGGGCGGCACGACAGGTCGACATCGAGAGATGGGATTACGGCGCGCGCATGGGCGAGCTGTTGATCGCCACCCGCCTCTCAGCAGCTGACGGCTCTACGCGGCCAACGCCCGCACGGCTCTCGATCACGCGTGGAGACGGCCATCCAGTCGCGAATCCCGCCGGGCCTACCTATGTCGATAACCAGAACGGCCCGGTCTATTTCTACACCGATGGCCACACCACCTTGCAGCTGCCCGAAGGCGACTACCGGATTGTCGCCACGCACGGGCCGTTCTCGCTTCCGCAAACACATGAGGTTCGCATCGGCGGAGGACGCACTGTCTCCGCCTCGCTCAACATCCCGCAAATCTGGGATGCGGAGACGGCCGGTTTCGTATCGGCTGATCACCACGTCCATCTCAACGGCAGCGGGGTCCACGAACTTGAGCTGGAAGATCTGCTGCTGCCGATGCAGGGCGAGGATCTGGATTTCGCAGCGCCAATGGCCTGGAACCAGTACAACCGGTTCGTCGACGCAGAGCGCATAGGTCAAAAAGCGACGGCCCCGGACGGCGCCACAGCCTGGCTCACGCAGGAGGTGCGCTCCGACTACCACGGTCACATCGGAATGATCGGGGCGACCGAGGCGTTTGAACCCTGGTTCTTCGGCCCGACGACACCGGTCTACGGCAATCGCGACCTGCATAACGGGCTGGTGAACCCGTTTGCGACGGCCCAGGGCGCCCTGGCGACCTATGTTCATCCCGTCGGCGGAGATAGCGATCCATTCGCGGATCTGACCGCGAACGGACTGCCTTACGAACTGATCGTCGATGGCGTGCTGTCCGAAGGAATAGGGATTGAACTGGTCTGCCAGTGGACCAGCCCCCTTGGCACGGCGCAGGCTTGGTATCGGTTCCTCAATATCGGGCGCAGCATGCCGGCCACCTCCGGCACCGACATGATGGCCAATTTCTATAGGGCGCCGGCAATCGGAACGGCTCGATCCTATGTCCCTAGCACCGACGCCCAGGATGGTTATGCCGCCGCAGTCGACCGGGTGCGTTCGGGTGAGGGCTTCGTGACCACCGGCCCGGCGCTGCTGTTCGAAGTCGATGGCCGGACGCCGGGGTCGACCGTGCTTCACGGCAGCCAGGGCTGGTCGATCGACCTGATCAGTGTTCGTCCGGTGGAGCGCGTCGAGATCATCGTCAACGGGCGGGTCGTCCAGACCCTGGAAGGCTTCGGCGGCGCCGGTCGCAAGCGCTACACCGGAACGGTCGACCTGCCGTCGGGTGGATGGATAGCGGCGCGCGCCATCGGCGGCCAAACGGGGTGGCCGGTCATGTCCTATGTCCACTTCGCGCATACCCAGCCGGTGTGGATCAACCATGTCGGCAGCACCGAACCGCTGGCCGCGCAGGCCGCCGCGGAGGACCTACTGAGGGCGCTGGACTACTCCGAGGGCAGGTTCACGGAAAGCTACGGCGCCGCGATCCCGCCCGGCTTGCTGGGACGCCTCAAGGACGCCCGCCAGCGGCTCACGCAATTTGCCGGCCAGCCTGCGGCAGGGGAATAGTTGATCGGGCTCTGCCAGCCCAAACGGAGGTGCTGAGTGGAGATCGGTCTGCGTTAAACTGACACTGCCACGTGCTTCCCCGATAACGGCCGGGCCCGGGCAACCAGGGAAACAAGCCCCGAAAATCTGTCGCCAGGGCAGACGCTGCTTCGATTTGTCCCATCAGCTCGATGGCCGCCCTGTTCAGCCTGAAATCAGGCGACCGCAGCCGCCCCGGTTTATGCCGCCCCGGTAGCAATCCCTGCTTCAGGCTCGTTCGCGGAATGCACACAGGCGCGATTGAACGAAAACCGACCGACGGTTGGCCGACTGACAGCGCCTGGTAAGCGCCTCAGGATGGACATCCGCGTGGAGTTATTTTAGGCTTAAAGGATGTCGTCGGATCGGGCTATAAAGAGCATCGCCGTCGTGGGCGCCGGGCCGGGCGGCCTGTACCTGGCCATTTCTCTCAAACTCCGTGATCCCTCCCTCGACGTGGTCGTGCATGAGCGAAACCGCCCGGATGACACCTTCGGCTGGGGCGTGGTCTTCTCCGACCAGACCCTGGCGAATCTGAAGAGCAACGACCCCGAAACCGCCGCAACCATTGAGGCGGCCTTCGTCCATTGGGACGACATCGACGTCCATATCCATGGGCAGACCATTCGCTCCGGCGGGCATGGTTTCGCGGGCATCGGCCGGCAGCGGCTGCTGAACATCCTGCACGAGCGCGCCCGATCGCTCGGCGTAGAGCTGAAATTCCAGGACGAGGTCACCGACATCAGATCCTTGGACGCCGACGTCATCGTGGCCGCCGACGGCCTGAACAGCCGCATCCGCAACGAAAATCCCGAAATCTTCGGCGTCGACATCGACGTGCGAGCGAACAAATACATCTGGCTGGGCACGAGGCAGTCGTTCGACGCCTTTACCTTTGCCTTCGTCGAGACCCCGCACGGCTGGATCTGGGCCCATGCCTACCAGTTCGAGCCGGGGGCCTCGACCTTCATCATCGAATGCAGCGAGGCGACCTGGCGCGGCCTCGGATTCGACGAGATGGATCAGGACCAGACCTGCCGCACGGCGGAAAGCCTGTTCGCCGACTGGCTGGGTGGGCGCGCCCTGATGAGCAACGCGAGACATCTGCGTGGCTCAGCCTGGCTGAATTTCCCGCGGGTCGCCTGTTCAAACTGGCGCGACGGCAAGGTCGTGCTGCTGGGTGACGCCGCCCACACCGCCCATTTCTCGATCGGCTCCGGCACCAAACTGGCCTTTGAGGACGCCATCCGTCTGGCCGAGACCCTGACAGGGGCCGCGGATCCGGACACGGGCCTCGCTGACTATGAGGCCGAGCGTCGGGTCGAGGTTTTGAAGCTGCAAAGCGCGGCCCGCAACTCGACCGAATGGTTCGAATCCATTGACCGCTACGTCGGCCTCGAGCCGTTGCAGTTCGCCTACAGCCTGCTGACCCGGAGCCAACGCGTCAGCCACGAGAACCTGCGCCTGCGCGACCGGGACTTTCTGACCGGCCTGGAGCGCTGGTTTGCCGACGGCGCCGGAGCGCCGTCCTCTCCCGAGCCGCCGCCGCCGATGTTCGTACCATTGCGCCTGCGCGGCCTGACCTTGCCCAATCGCGTCGTCGTCTCGCCCATGTGCATGTATTCGGCCGAGGACGGCATCGTCGGAGACTTCCATCTCGTCCATCTCGGCGGGCGCGCCCTGGGCGGCGCGGGGCTGGTCTTCACCGAGATGACCGATGTCTCGGCTGACGGCCGCATCACCCCGGGCTGCGCGGGCATGTACCGCCCGGAACACCGGGACGCCTGGAAGCGGATCGTCGACTTCGTCCACGGCCAGGGCTCGCGCATCGCCATTCAACTGGCGCATGCCGGCCGCAGGGGCTCGGTCGAACGTCCGTGGGGCCCGCGCGCGGACAAGCCGCTGCGAGAGGGCGGCTGGGAGCTGATCGCCCCCTCCCCGATCCCGTGGTCGACCGAGGATCAGACCCCGCGCGCAATGACCCGCGTCGACATGGAGCGGGTACGCGATGACTTCGTCCGCTCTGTCGGCTGGGCCGCCGAGGCCGGCTTCGATATGGTCGAGTTGCATTGCGCGCACGGCTATCTGCTGTCGTCTTTCCTGACGCCGATCTCCAACCATCGCACCGACGACTACGGCGGCTCGATCGAGAACCGGCTCCGCTTCCCACTGGAGGTCTTCGCCGCCATGCGGGCGGTATGGCCTGACGACAGGCCAATGTCCGTCCGCATCTCGGCCACCGACTGGATGGAAGAGGGCCTGACCCCGGAGGATTCGGTCGCCATTGCGCGAGCCTTCGCCGAGACCGGCTGTGACCTGATCGACGTCTCCGCCGGCCAGACCTCCCCAGACTCGAAGCCTGTCTATGGGCGGATGTTCCAGACCCCCTTCAGCGATCGCATCCGCAACGAGGCGGGGGTGGCGACCATGGCCGTCGGCAACATCTATGAAACCGACCACGTCAACAGCATCCTCGCCGCCGGCCGCGCCGATCTTTGCGCCCTCGCCCGCCCGCATCTGGCCGATCCCAACTGGAGCCTGCGCGCCGCCGCCGAGCTGGGCTGGCGGGGCCAGAAGCCCCCCGTCCAGTATCTCGCCGGCTTCACCCAGCTGGCTCGTAACCTCGAGAAACAGCAGGCGGGGCCGGTTTGAGCCGGGCTGGACATCATGCGGTGGTCACCGGCGCCGGTTCCGGCATCGGCCGCGCGACCGCTGAACGACTGGCCGAGGCCGGCTGTCAGGTCACCCTGATTGGCCGCCATGTTGGACGGCTGGGCGAAAGCGCCGACCTCATCGGCGACCTCGCCTTTGCCGCCCCCGCCGACGTCACCGATCCCGACATGCTGGCCGCCGCCATCGAAGCCGGGCGCGACCGCTTCGGACCCGTCGACATCCTGATCAACAACGCCGGCGCCGCTTCTTCCGCCCCTTTCCTCAAGACCGACGCCGAGGCCTTCCGCGCCATGCTGGCGATCAATCTCGAGGCCCCCGCCGAAGCAACGCGTCTGGTGCTGCCCGGAATGCTGACGCGCCGTTGGGGCCGAATCGTCAATGTCGCCTCGACAGCCGGGCTCAAGGGCTACGGCTATGTTTCAGCCTATGTCGCGGCCAAGCACGGGCTGGTCGGCCTGACCCGGGCGCTGGCGCTGGAAGTCGCAGCCAAGGGCGTCACCGTCAATGCCGTCTGTCCCGGCTTCACCGAAACCGATCTGGTCGCCCGCTCGGTCGCATCCATCATCGCCAGCACAGGACGCAGCGAAGAGGAGGCTCGCGCGGCGCTGGCCGCCTCCAACCCGCAGGGCCGGCTGATCACTCCAGACGAAGTGGCCCAGACCATCGTCTGGCTGTGCGGCGATGGCGCTTCCGGGGTCAATGGGGCCGCCGTCCCCGTCGCCGGAGGGGAGCCATGAGCACGCGCGCCCTTCCGGACAGGCTGGGCGGGGCCCCCGATGGCAAGCGCTCGCTGCGCCTGTGGCTACGGCTGCTGACCTGCGCCACCACTATCGAACAGACCATCGCCCAGCGCCTGCGCGACGAGTTCGGCTCGACCCTGCCCCGCTTCGACATGCTGTCAGCGCTCGAACGCGCCGGAGAGGCCGGCCTGACCATGGGGGAGGTCTCACGCATGCTGATGGTCTCCAACGGCAACGTCACCGGACTGGGCCAGAGGCTCAAGGCCGATGGCCTGATCGAGCACTTGCCCGGGGCCGACCGGCGGGTTCAGCGCGTCCGTCTGACCGCCGAAGGTCGCGCCCGCTTCACCGCCATGGCTCGCGCTCACGAACGCTGGATCGAGGCCCTGTTCGCCGACCTGACCGAGAGCGAGGCCGACGACCTGACCCGCCTGCTGGAGCGCACCAAGCGGTCGCTTCACGCCACCACCCCCGAGGAACTGGGCCAGAGGAGCTGAACGGATGAAGGCGTGCGACTACAAGGCGGCCCATTTCCTGTGGGCGGTTGACCGAGATGGCGTGGCGACCCTGACCCTGAACCGACCCGAGCGGAAAAACCCGCTGACGTTCGACTCATACGCCGAGATGCGCGACCTGTTCCGCGCCATGGTCCACGCCGACGACTGCAAGGCGGTGATCGTCACCGGCGCCGGCGGGAACTTCTCCTCGGGCGGCGACGTGCACGAGATCATCGGCCCGCTGACCGAAATGGACATGCCGGCGCTGCTGGCCTTCACCCGCATGACCGGCGATCTGGTCAAGGCCATGCGCGCCTGCCCCCAGCCGATCATCGCGGCGCTGGACGGGGTCTGCGTCGGAGCCGGCGCCATCATGGCCATGGCCTCGGACCTGCGCATCGCCACGTCACGCACGAAGACGGCCTTTCTCTTCACCCGCGTGGGTCTGGCCGGCTGCGACATGGGCGCCTGCGCCATCCTGCCCCGCCAGATCGGTCAGGGTCGGGCTTCCGAGCTGCTGTTCACGGGCCGGGTCATGACCGCCGACGAGGGCGAACGCTGGGGCTTCCACAATCGGCTGGTCGAGCCCGACGCCCTGATGGACGCGGCCCGCGAGCTGGCGCTGTCGCTGGCCAAGGGCCCGACCTTCGCCCACGGGATCACCAAGAACCAGCTCAACGTCGAATGGGACATGAGCCTCGACGCCGCCATCGAGTCCGAGGCCCAGGCCCAGGCCATCTGCATGCAGACCAACGACTTCCGCCGCGCCTATGAGGCCTTCGCAGCCAGGCGCGAACCGGCGTTCGAGGGGAACTGAGCCATGGCGGACCGCACCTTCCTCGACTGGCCCTTCTTCGAAGATCGCCACCGCACATTCGCCGCCGATCTCGAGGCGTGGGCGGACCAGACGGCCGCCATCGGCCTGCACGGCGACCACGACCTCGACGGCGATTGCCGCACGATCCTGAAGACCTTGGCCGACGGCGGCTGGCTGAAGAACGCCGTGCCGGACGCGAACGGCAAGCTCGATGTCCGCACCCTCTGCCTGACGCGCGAGACCCTCGCCCGCCGCTCCGGCCTCGCCGACTTCGTCTTCGCCATGCAGGGCCTCGGCTCCGGCCCGATCAGCCTGTTCGGCACGGACGAGCAGAAGGCCCGCTGGCTGCCGGGCGTCGCCTCGGGCGACACCATCGCCGCCTTCGCCCTGTCCGAGCCCGAGGCCGGTTCCGACGTCGCCGCCCTGTCGACTACCGCCCGCCGCGACGGCGACGGCTGGGTCCTCGACGGAACCAAGACCTTCATTTCCAACGGTGGGCTCGCCGACCGCTATACGGTCTTCGCCCGCACCGGCGATGGCGGGGCCAGGGGTCTAGGCGCCTTCGTCGTCGACGCCGATACCCCCGGCTTCGAGATCGTCCAGCGCATCCCCCTGATGGCCCCGCATCCCTTGGCCACCCTCCGCTTCACTGACTGCTGCATCGACGGCGACCGCATCCTTGGCGCGCCTGGCGAGGGCTTCCGCATCGCCATGGCCACGCTCGATGTTTTCCGCTCGACCGTCGCCGCCGCCGCCCTTGGCTTCTCGCGCCGGGCGTTCGACGAAGCGGCCGCCCGTACCACCAATCGCACGCTGTTCGGCGCGCCGATGAGCGATCTGCAACTGGTCCAGGCCTCGCTGGCCGACATGGCGCTCAGGATCGACGCCTCGGCCCTGCTGGTCTACCGCGCCGCCTGGCTCAAGGATCAGGGCGCGCCCCGCGTGACCCGCGAGGCCGCCATGGCCAAGCTCTACGCCACCGACGAGGCGCAGGCTGTCATCGACGCGGCGGTCCAGCTGTTCGGCGGCCTCGGCGTCGTCTCCGGACATCCGGTCGAGCGGCTTTATCGCGAGATCCGCGCCCTGCGCATCTATGAGGGCGCGTCCGAAGTGCAGAAGATCGTCATCGCCCGCCAGGTGCTGGCAGGTCTGACCGGAGAGGTCTGATGGGGAGCAGCGCGCACCTCGACCGGTTCGTCCTCGACCATCTGCCTGCCACGGAGCAACAGCCCGCCTTTGTCTTCGACCTGCCTGAACTGGCCTATCCCGATCGTCTGAATGCCGCCGTTGAACTGCTGCGCCGGGCGATCGCCGCTGCGGGACCCAACGGCCGCGCCCTGATCGACCACGACCACGAATTCTCCTGGGCCCGGATCGACGCCATCTCGGGCCGAATGGCTCGCGTGCTGGTCGAGGATATGGGGCTGGTTCCGGGCAATCGCGTGCTGCTGCACGGGCCGAACTCCGCCTGGACCGTCATGGCCTGGTTCGCCATCCTGAAGGCGGGCGGGGTGGTCGTCGCCACAATGCCCATGCTCCGCGCCGCCGAGCTCGCTACGGTCATCCAGAAGGCCCAGATCAGCCACGCCCTGGTCTATGACACGCTGATGGGAGCCGTTGCGGAGGCCCGAGCCGCCGCCCCTTCGCTTACCCGCGTCCTGGACTCCGCCGCCCTGCAGGCCGCGGCCATGGGCAAGCCGGCCGGCTTCGATGCCATCGATACGGCCGCCGACGATCCGGCCCTGATCGCCTTCACCTCGGGCACCACGGGCAGGCCCAAAGGCTGCGTTCATTTCCACCGCGACATCCTCGCCATGACCGACACCGTTGGTCGGCACGTGGTCGGTCTGACAAAGCAGGACGTCGTGGTGGGCACCCCGCCGATCGCCTTCACCTTCGGCCTCGGCGGCCTGGTGGTTTTCCCGGCCGCCGTGGGCGCCGCGACCGCCTTTCCCGCCCGACCGGGCTTTGAGGCGCTGGCCGAGACCGTGGAACGTTGCCGCGCCACCGCCCTGGTCACCGCCCCGACCGGCTACCGCGCCCTGCTCAAACTGGCCGGCAACCACGACCTTTCAAGTCTCCGCACCTGCGTCTCTGCGGGCGAGGCCCTTCCCGCCGCCACCTCCGACGAATGGTTCAAGGCGACCGGCGTCCGCATCATCGACGGCATCGGCTCGACCGAGATGATCCACATCTTCATCTCCGCGCGGGGGAGCGAAATCCGTCCCGGCGCCACCGGCAAGGCCGTGCCCGGCTACGAGGCCCGCATCATCGACGACGCGGGCCAGCCCCTGCCTCGCGGAAACACCGGACGGCTGGCCGTGCGCGGCCCCACCGGCTGCCGCTATCTCGATGACGACAGGCAGGCGTCGTATGTGCAGGACGGCTGGAACCTGACCGGCGATGTCTATCGCCTGGATGAGGACGGCTATTTCTGGTTCGTGGCCCGGTCAGACGACATGATCATATCGTCCGGCTATAACATCGGCGCGCCAGAGGTGGAGCACGCCCTGCTGCGCCACCCCTCCGTGGCCGAGGCCGCTGTGATCGGCGTCCCCGACCGCGACCGCGGCCAGATCGTGAAGGCCTTCATCGTGCTGAATGACGGCCATGCGCCGTCCGATGTCCTGCGCAGCGAGCTCCAGACCTTCGTCAAGGACGTCATCGCCCCCTACAAATACCCTCGCAGTCTCGACTTCGTCGACGCCCTGCCCCGGACCCAGACCGGCAAGCTGCAGCGCTTCCGGCTCAAGGAGCCATTATGACCGGTCAGGTTTTTACGGTCGACCGCCCCGTGCGATTCGCGGACTGCGACGCGGCCGGCATCGTCTTCTTCCCGCGCTATTTCGAGATGCTCAACGGGGTCGTCGAGGACTGGTTCGCCGGGCCGCTGCAGGCCTCGTTTCGAGAACTGCACCTCAACCGCCACGTCAGCATCCCGACTGCCGCCATCGAGGCGCGCTTTATCGCTCCGTCGCAGCTTGAGGACGAGCTGACCTTCACCCTGACCGTGGCGAAGCTGGGCGGAGCCTCGTGCGGCCTGCGCCATCGCATTTCCGCCAGCGACCAACTCCGCTTCGAAGCAACCCAGACGATTGTCTACGTCGGGTCGTCGCTGAAGCCCGAGCCGTGGCCCGTTGAAATACGCGCCCGCATTGCGCCCTTCCTTGAGGCCCGCCCATGAACCGTGTCCTGCTGCCCGAGGGCTGGCCCAGGCCAAAAGGCTATTCCAACGGCGTCGAGGCGACCGGCCGGATGGTGTTCGTCGCCGGTCAGATTGGCTGGACGCCCGAGGGCGTCTTTGTCGAGACCAGCTTCGCCGGCCAGTTCCGCCAGGTGATCGAAAACACCCTCGCCGTCCTGACCGAGGCCGGCGCAGGCCCCGAACACATTGTCCGCATGACCTGGTATGTGGTCGACAAGACCGAGTATCAGGCCGCCCTGCGCGAGATCGGCGCCATCTGGCGTGAGTTGATCGGGCCACACTACCCCGCCATGGCCGTTGTCGAGGTGAAGGGGCTGGTCGAGGACGCCGCGCGCATCGAGATCGAGACTACGGCGGTGGTCGGCTAGCTGGTCCGCCCAAGGGGCGCCATTGTCCTGAGGGATTGGCGTGAAGCAGCCGTAGTATGGCCTGTCTCCGGAGACTCTCATGGTTCGCATTCTTTCGCTTCTGACCGCTGCCGCAGTCGTCATCAGCGCCTCGCCCGTTTCCGCGCATGCCCGACTGGTTTCGGCTACGCCCGCGAGCGGGGCAGTCGTGTCGGAGCCGGGCGCGGTCAGCCTGACATTCAGCGAGCGGTTCGCCGCGCCGTTCTCCAGCGTCGAGGTGAAGGACATCCAGGGCCGCGCCGTCACCCTGAGGCAGGCGGTCTCGCAGGACGGCAAGACCCTGACCGGGTCCTTTGCGCGTCCGCTGACCACGGGCGTCTATGAGGTGAGATGGGCCATAGCGGCGGCGGACGGTCACCGCATGACCGGCTCCTACAGCTTCACGGTCCGATGAGCCTGTGATCGACGCAGCGGTGATCGGACTGCGCTGGGTCCAGTACCTCGCAGCCGTGGCGGCGCTCGGCCTGCCGCTGTTCCGAGTTTATCCGTTGCGCGCTCTGAGGTGGGGAATCGGGACGCGCCTTGCCGTGGCGGCAGGCCTCTTGCTGGCGACAGCCGCGCTCTGTGGCGTTGTCGCCCAGACGGCGATGATGGCGGGCGGCTGGGCCTCCGCGCTGGACCCGGCCGCGCTGGGCTATGTCGTCCAGTCCACCAGCCTTGGCATGGCGCACATCATCCGTGCGGCACTGGCTGTCATTGGCGTCATCGCCCTCCTGGTCAGTCAAGGGAACAGACCGGGCTTCTCACTGGCGATCCTGGCGTTCGCCGGAGCCGTGGCCAGTTTCGCCTGGAGCGGCCACGGCGCCGCCACAGAGGGCACAGCCGGTCTCATTCATCTGGTGGCTGACATCGCCCATCTCCTCGCCGCCGCTGTCTGGCTGGGCGCCCTCGTCGGCTTCTTCCTTCTGCTGTTCTGGCCCCGGTCGGGGGACATCGAGACGACGTCTCGAGCCCTGGGCGGTTTCGCCGCCCTCGGAACGGGGGCTGTGGCCGTACTCGCGGTCAGCGGCGCGGTGAACGCCGGTTTCCTTATCGGCGCCGACGGCCTGGGCCTGATCACGGGATCGATCTGGGGCGTTCTGCTCATCGTCAAACTGGCCCTGTTCAGCCTGATGCTCGGACTGGCGGCGCACAACCGCTTCACCCTCGCTCCCGCCTTGTCGCGAGCGGTGGATGGCGGCGTCGGGACACAGGATCCGGTCCGGCGGCTGAGAGCCAGCGTCGGGCTGGAAATGCTGGCGGGGGTCGCCCTGCTCTGCGTGGTCGCCGCGATGGGCGTGCAGATGCCGCCGGCTGCGATGTGATCAGCGTGGCGCGCGCGAAGACCAATGTATGTGGCGGATGCGCCAGCCGTCAGCATGGCGCTGCAGGATCATTGTTTCCGCGGTCAGCCGGTCGACGGCGCGGCCGTTGAACTGACCGCTTGTGCGACCCTCGGTCAGAACCCAGGCCATGTCGTTCTCGATCCAGGCGGCCCGCCGGGTCACCCCGGCGTCGGTGGCCGCCGCGAAAGCCATGTCCGCTGGAAGATGATGGCCGGCATATTCCTGCCGCGAGCGCTCGGCGCCGCCTTCTTCCAGCACCATGACGTCCTCGGCCAGCAGCGCCAGAACTGCGTCCGCGTTCCCGGAGCCCAGGGCCGCATGGAAGGCTTCCACAACCGCGATGACCGGGCGGGTCGCTTCGTCGGTGACCTGCGCCGGTAAAGGCTCTGCGTTGTTCCCTTGCGCCACGGCGGCCGGAGCAGCGAGAGCAAGCAGGGCGGCGGCGAGGGTCAGGGGTTTCATCAATGGCTCCTTTGAGAGGCGGATGAGGACTATGCTCCATTTCTGAAGCCCATGCAGGGCCCCGATGCGAGGGGGCGGCCAGGCGGCTGCGTAAGGATGCGGATGACACGGAGACCATCGGCATGACCGATCTGGATACACTTATCACCCGGGCGGCGCCCTCCGGGGCCTCCACCCTGGACGGCCTTGAAGACGGCGTCTGGTCCCGGGTCGCGCAGGCGCAGGCAAAGGGACGCGACCGGACCCTGCGCTTCGCGGCCCTTGGCGTCGCGGCCGGCATCGGGGGGCTCGCGGGCGCCCTGTCCGAACCGCAGATCGGTGTCGATCGCGGCGAACTGTCGATCTTCAGCCCCCGCATGGCCGCGACACCGCTGGATGTGAGGCGCGCGCTGGGATGAACGGCTGGAAATCCACCTTCACCACCGCCGTCCTGGCGGCCGTCGTTGGGGCGGGCGCGACCTGGGGCGCGATGACCTGGTCGGCGAGGCAGGTTGAGCCCGCAGACCTGCATGATCTCGTACACGAGCGGCTCGATCTGACACCGGAACAGGATCGGCGGCTGGACCAGATCGAAGCCGATTTCGCAGCGCGTCGCGGTCCGCTGGAAGCCGAGGTGCGGGCCGCGAACCGGGAACTCTCCGCCGCGATCGCCCAGAGCCGGGGCGACACGCCGGAAGTCCAGGCGGCGGTGGAGCATTTCCACGGCGCCATGGGCGAGCTGCAGATGGCGACGATCCGGCATGTATTCGAGATGCGCGCCGTGCTGACGCCCGACCAGGCCGAAGAGTTTGATCGCGCTGTGGTCGAAACGCTGCGCGCCGACGCCGACTGATACGGGAGTGGGGGCCGACGACAGCGATGAAGATCGGGCCGCGCGCGGCGATCAGGCCGCTTTCTCACGCCTGATGACAGCGACCAAGGGCGATCTGCACCGCTTCATCGCCCGCTACGTCGGCGACCCCGACGAGGCGCTCGACCTTACACAGGAGACCTACACCGCCGCATGGCTGGCGATCCGGCGCTACGATCCCGGCCGTCCCTTCGAAGCCTGGTTGAGAACCATCGCGCTGAACAAATGCCGGGACTGGAGCCGACGGCGGGGTGTGCGTCGTGTGGTGAGGGGCGTCATGGGCCTTGACGCCCCCGAGGCGAGAACAGTCGGCGACGGCACGCCCACCGTCGAGGACCGCGTCGATGACCGTCGCCATCTTCAGCGGCTTGAGGCAGCCCTGCATGACCTGCCCGATGGCCAGCGCGCCCCGCTGCTGCTGGCGGTGCTGGAGGGTCGGTCCCATGCCGAAATCGGCCTTATCCTGAGCTTGTCGCCCAAGGCGGTGGAACTGCGGATAGCGCGGGCGCGCAAGGCCCTCGCCAATCGGCTGGGTCCGGCTGACGGAGCTCCTGCGACCAGCGGTCGCGAGGGATAGGACCGGCGACGGCGTAAGGATCATCAGACAAACGGGCCAAGATCGACACATGAGACTTATGGATACGGATCGCCGGGCGCTGCTGCGCGGCTTCGCCGGCGGGGCCGGCCTGCTGGCCGGGCAAGGCTTCCTGCCGGCCTGGGCCCAGTCCGGGTCGCCGGGCCTGCGCGCCGACATGGCGACGCTGGCCGGACCTGACGTGCGATTATCCGTCGGTCATTCGCCCTTCACGGTGGGGGGGCGCACCGGTCACGCCATCACCGTCAACGGGACCCTGCCGGCGCCGCTGATCCGGCTGCGTGAAGGCCAGGCGGCCCGACTGTCGGTCACCAATACGCTGGACGAAGACACCTCGATCCACTGGCATGGGCTGCTGCTGCCGTTCCAGATGGACGGTGTGCCCGGCGTCAGCTTCCCGGGCATCCGGCCCGGCGAGACGTTTCAGTATGAGTTCCCCGTCATCCAGTCGGGCACCTTCTGGTATCACTCACACTCCAACCTGCAGGAGGCGATGGGCCACTACGGGCCGCTGATCATCGATCCGGCGGGCGCGGACCCGGTCGCCTGGGATCGCGAGCACGTCGTCGTCCTGTCGGACTGGAGTTTCCTCCATCCGCACATGATCCTCGACAAGCTGAAGAAGAGCCCTGGCTACTTCAACCGCTCCCGCACCACCCTGTCGGGCCTGGTCTCCGGCGAGGACGGCATGTCTCTGGAAGACCGGCGGATGTGGGGCGGCATGCGCATGGACCCGCGCGACATCGCCGACGTCAACGGCACGACCTACACCTATCTGGTCAACGGCCATGGCCCGACCGAGAACTGGACCGGTCTGGTCCGGCCCGGTGAACGGGTGCGGCTGCGCGTCATCAACGCCTCGGCCATGTCGATTTTCAACGTCCGCATCCCCGGTCTGGCCATGACGGTGGTCAATGCCGACGGCGAGAATGTGCGACCGGTCGAGACCGACGAGTTCCAGATCTCCGTGGCCGAGACATACGACGTCATCGTCCGCCCGACCGAGGACCGCGCCTATACGCTGGTCGCCGAAGCGGTCGACCGGTCCGGCATGGCGCGGGCCACCCTCGCGCCACGCCTCGGCATGAGCGCCGAGGTCCCGCCGCTGCGCGAGGTCCCGACCCTGACCATGCGCGACATGGGTATGGGGGGCATGGACCACTCGGCCATGGGGCACGGAGCCATGGATCATTCCGCCATGGGGCAAGCTGCGCCAGCTGCGGCGCCGATGGATCACGGCGGCATGGACCACGACATGCGTAACCCCGACAATGCACCGGCCGCCATGGCAGTCGGCGTGGGCGTCGACATGATCTCGCCCGATCCGGCCAACCGCCTGGGCGAACGGCCCATGGGGCTGGAGGACGTCCCCCACCGGGTGCTGGTCTATACCGACCTTGTCTCCCTCGCCCCCAACAAGGATCAGCGCCCACCGTCCCGCGCGCTGGAAATCCACCTGACCGGCAATATGGAACGGTTCATGTGGGGCTTTGACGGGCGCAAATTCTCGGAGATCGTCGAGCCGATCCGCTTCGAGCGGGATGAGCGGGTGCGGGTGACCCTGGTCAACGACACCATGATGGCCCACCCCATCCATCTGCACGGCCATTTCTTCGAACTGGTGACGGGCGGTCCGGCCGGACATCAGCCGCTGAAGCACACGGTCAATGTCGCGCCGGGCTCGAAGGTGACGTTCGACCTGACCGCCGACGCGCCCGGAGACTGGGCCTTCCACTGTCACATGCTGATGCACATGCACGCCGGCATGTTCAACGTCGTGACCGTCCGCCCGCTCGACGGGGGCGCGGCATGATCCGGCTTCTGACCTGCATGGCGCCCCTGCTGCTCGC
>Ga0207951_100175_pt1 | contig 41368 bp, 52 predicted proteins | sample Subbio12Aug_8Bad_FD_184830 | JGI IMG/M metagenome (GOLD analysis project Ga0207951, IMG submission 184830) | Serpentinite rock and fluid subsurface biosphere microbial communities from McLaughlin Reserve, California, USA - CR12Aug_8Bad (SPAdes) | ecosystem: Environmental > Terrestrial > Deep... | reverse complement strand
CTGCCTAAGGAACTTTTATGCCTCCGATATCTATGATAGCCTAAAATCCCACCCCAAAGATCGGTGGCTTGAGGTGGAGGACTTCTCATCCTTTCATCTGGACAATGTGAGGATCAATCTTGCCATTGACTGTGCCATAAGGCAGGGCGACGATATTTACATCTATGACTGGAAGACGGGAAAGAGCCTCTCTGAAGACCTCTCCATTCAGTTATGTTGTTATGCCCTTTACGCCGTAGAAAAGTGGCATGTCCGTCCAGAATCGTTGGGGATCATTGAGTACAATCTTTTTTTCAACAAGTCTAACTGGTTTTCGGTGTCACACGGTGAGGTTGAAAATATCAAGGGATACATAACGGGAAGCATTAAGGACATGCAGTCTCTTTTGATAGATGTCGGGAATAATATCCCGATAGAGGAAGAGGGGTTTAGCAAGGTTGAGGATGAGCGGATAAGTCTCAGGTGTAATTTTCGAAAGGTTTGTAAGAAATAGAAAGAGACCATAAACATATATGTCCATCAGTATGGATGAACACACCATAATAGACCTCCTTGAAGAATTGGCCGAAAGATTTGGAATACAGATTCGCTACGAACCCATAAAACAAGATGAGGACTTAGTAAAGATAGTGGGAGGGCTGTGCCTCTTAAGAGGACAATATGTCATCATCATCGATTCTAAGGCAGCGGTAAGAGATAAGGTGTGGGCCTTCACTGAGGCATTGAGGCATTTTGACCTCGATAAGATTTACATAAAACCGGCCATTAGAGAATTGTTGGATAAAGTTCCTGCCCCTTTTCGTCATGAACAGGCCTTCATTGGAGAGGAAAGTTTATGAAATGGATCGCCGCTTTATTCGTTGCATTAATCATGTTGGCTTGTCCGTTTGTCTTTCTGACAGCCAGCTATGCCCAAGATAAGCCTACCGCCTGGGAGGTTTACTTTTCCCCAAAAGGTGGTTGTACTGAGGCAATTATCAGGGAGTTGGACAAGGCTAAAAGCACGATTTTGGTCCAGGCTTATTCCTTCACGTCCTCCCCCATTGCCAAGGCCCTCTTGAATGCCCACAAGAGAGGGGGCAAGGTAGAGGTCATCTTGGATAAGAGCCAGAGAACCGACAAGTATTCATCAGCCACTTTCCTCTTTAATGCTGGGGTCCCTGTCAAAATAGATGCTAAACACACTATCGCTCACAATAAGGTGATGATTATCGACGGGGAAACTGTGATCACTGGGTCATTCAATTTTACAAAGGCAGCAGAGGAGAGTAATGCCGAGAATCTCCTTGTGATCAGGGATAAGAAATTGGCTGGACTCTATGTTAAGAACTGGCAGGAGCACGCCCAACATTCGGAGGTCTATGCCGGGAGGGATAGGTAGCTGTTATAAGTTGAAAAACAGAAAGGAGCTTGCTATGAAAATATTGGCATTGATCGGCAGTCCCAGAAAAGGTGGAAACACTGACATACTGGTTGACCGAATTCTGGAAGGGTCTAAAGCGAAGAGACACACAGGTGAAAAACTTTACCTGTATAAGTATAAAATTTCTCCCTGTATTGATTGTCGCAACTGCAAAAAAGGGGATTATGTGTGCACCATTAAAGATAGGATGCAAAATATTTATCCAAAAATGGTAGGTGCTGATTTGATCATCTTTGGGACGCCAAATTATTGGTATGGCCCAACTGGAGTGATGAAGCTTCTCATAGACAGGATGAGACCATTCGTTGCCAACGCCAAGCTCAAGGGAAAGAAATGGATTCTTGTAACTCCCGCAGCAGAAGGGGCGGAAGTGTGCAAACCCCTCGTCCAAATGCTTCGATTGTCATTTGATTATTTAGGAATGAAATTTGTGGGGAAGATTCTGGTTGCAGCTTATGAAAAGGGAGAGATCAGGGCGAATCAGGCAGAATTGAAAAGGGCATATCATTTAGGCATGTCGTTAAAGTAGGTTTTATTAGGGAGGTCTCCATGGCAGTCTCTCTTGATCCTAAACAAGTGGTCTCTTTTGAAGAACTCCTCATGTTCCAGGTAGTCCAGCAGGAAGCCCTTACCAGATTGCTTGTGGAGAAAGGGATATTCACTAAAGAGGAGTTTTTGGAGATGGTGAGAGTGGTAGATCAGGAGATGAAGAGAAACCCATCGGGGAATCAATAAGATTAGAGGTGTAAAATGGCTAAGTAAAAAGACAAAGAGATCATTGGCTATTACACGGATGAGAAGAGCATTTATTGTGTGGATTGCATCTTGAAAGCCCAAGAAATAATGAAAAAGAATATCGAGAAGGCAATTACATCGGACGATGCAGGTCAGGAACTAATTTTTTGTGATGACTGTAAGAAGGAAATCAAGTGAAAAGCCAAAAAATCTATTTCACTTTAACGCTGATCGCCTCTGCTCTATTTGGAATTGTCTTGCCCCTTGCTCTGGGGATAAAAGACCCCACCCTGATTGCCATCACTTTCAGTTCCGTCTGGTTTATCTATGCCATGATAATGTTCATTACCGTCTTTCTTATAAAGCCTGGGCTGAGAATTAGAGTAATCCAACGCAAGAACCCAACGATAGTTAGATATGATCTTATAGATTCAGGAAAGAAGAGAATAAGAGAATCCGAGGAGATGCAATACCCAATAAAGTCCGAAAAGAAATCTTCCAATTTTTACAACTAAAGCAAGGCCACCTAATAATTGTCAAGCACGGGAAAGGCCCATTTGTTGAAAAAATATATGGTTAAATATCGTGGGGCAATGTTATGAGAAAGAGAATAATTATCATGCTGTTGTTTGTATGGACCTTAATAAATTTTCTTACATTTAGCACTCTTGCCTGGGCTGAACCCAAAGTCTTTTATGGGAAGGTTGTTGGTACACAGTTTTCTGTAATCCAGGTGAGAGGTGATGATAGCAGGGTATCTGTTTTCTGGATGGGATACAAGACTCGTTTGGGTTCCAGAGTTCCCTTTTTTGGTGACAGGGTGAGGATTGAATATATCAAGGATAGTCTTGGGAGAAATGCAGTCACAAGGATCACCATAGTGGGAAGATAACAAGTAGATAACCGGTTCCCCAGTCTTAGGGGGTTCCAACAGAAAGGCCCGCAGGGTTGTTGGTAGAGAAGGAATATTTACCTCATCTGAGCCAAGAAACGATTTTATAGCTCTCCCAAAAGAGATGTGATTTTGTTTGCCAAGGAGGTAACAAATGGATGTTTTCACCGCCATTAGCCAAAGAAGCAGCGTGAGAGCTTACAAAGCATCTGATGTCGAGGAGGATAAACTCAAAAAGATATTGGAGACAGGGAGGCTTTCCCCCTCTGCCAGCAACCGCCAGGAATGGAAATTTATCGTCGTCAGGGACAAAGAAACAAAGAAGAAACTGGCTAATGCTGCCTTCGGACAGACTTTTATTGGGGAGGCACCTGTCGTCATTGTCGCCTGCGGAACGGAATCTAAGGCAATTATGGCCTGTGGTCAACCCGCTTATACAGTAGATGTATCCATCGCCTGTGCGTTTATGATTCTACAGGCTTACGAACTGGGTTTGGGAACGTGCTGGATCGGAGCTTTCAAAGAGGATGAGGTCAAGAAAATTCTGAAGATCCCCGAAGATGTTCGGGTTGTAGCAATGACACCGCTGGGTTATCCAGATCAACTTCCCTCACAAAAATCAAGAAAGGACCTGGATCAAATAGTTTGCTATGAGAAGTATGAACGAAAAAGAACCTGACTTTCTAAAGGTAGGAATAACTCGTGGCAATTGAGCCGAGAATAAAAGGCCTAAAATACAGGGTCGTGGAACCAATACCTGAAGGAATAGCGGAAAGAACCTGGCAGAAAATTGCCGGTTTTACTCCTGATAAAGCAAACAAAGAAATGATGAAGATTGGCAACAGGCAGCCAGAACTCTTGGCCTTCGTGATGGAATCCTCAAAAGAAATGGGTCGGGAAGTAAGAGAGCTTGCAATCTATCTGTTTCTTGTTGTCTACCGGATGTTTCAAGAGGCCCATGGGAAGATCAATAAGATTTCTTCGGAGGAGATTATTGAGTGTTATAAGCATAATGAAGGCCTAATGGAAAGATTAGAGGGAGCCCATGAAAAATTTCTCGATAGAATTGCCAGTGTTCAGACTTCCAGACAGCTCTATGTGGTGAAGTATGTGGCTGATGCCATAATGGAGGAAAAGGATGAAGGTGAGGGTGCTTTACCATTAACTGAGGAACAGAAGGGTTTCCTCTTCCTCCTGCTCAAAACCGTGATTGATGTCCTTGACCAGAAGGGCATGAAGTCGCGAAGTTATTAGCTTGCCAAAGCCGCAAGCTATGCTCTAATATGCTTCAAAACATTAAAGAAAGGAGGACTTTAGCATGAAGGTTACCGTGGGCACCTTTAACCTTAACAACCTCTTTTCAAGATACAATTTCAAAGCAGAGATAAGCGAGATAAAACCGAAGGATGCCGGGCTCACAATAGAGTACAAGTTCAAAGACCCGGAAAGTTACAAGATACGGGCCTACAAGGGGAAGCTGGTCAACGCTAAAGCGAAGGAAAAGACCGAAATGATTGCAAAACGCATAACCGAGATGGATGTCGATGTGCTTGGGGTGCAGGAAGTGGAGGACATTGACACGTTGAAGTATTTTAACAAAGAATACCTGAAAAGCATGTATCCTTACCAAGTACTGATTGAAGGGAATGCCCCAAGGCTGATAGACGTTGGGCTGCTGTCGAAGTTTCCCATAGGTGGCATAACGTCATGGCAGAGGGCAACCCACCCAGATAAGCCAACGGAGCCGGTATTCGGGAGGGAGTTGCTTGAAGTGGAAATCTTGGACAGGGACAGGAAGAAAAAGGTCTTTACAATATATAACAACCACCTGAAAAGCAACCTCATCCCCCCCGGGCAGAACAAGACTGAGGAAGAAAAAAAGAACAAAGAACGGAGAAAGCAGCAGGCAGAAACCATAAGCAAAATCATAAAAAGCGGAATGGGAAACAATGACAGCTTTATCATACTCGGTGACATGAACGATATGCCGGATTCCGAAGCTCTCAATGCCTTCACAGGGGACACCGACCTGAAGATGGTAAACGGATTGAAAGACGCAAAGGAAACACAGCCACCAAAACCGGATAATCCTCCCCCTGCATCCCAGGTCTGGACCCACCGTTACAAGCCGAGCGGAAAGGCGGCACAATATGAGCTATACGACCAAATCTGGTTGAGCCAAGCACTGGCAAGAAAGCTCACAGAAGCAAAAATAGGAAGGCGTAAAAACCTCACGGGCGACGGCTCTGACCATGACCCGGCGTGGGTAGTATTGGAAATATGAAGAAGATACCTAAAACGAAAATTAGCGACATTCGGATGGGATATTATGGAAATCAAATCAGTTGCCGTAGAATTGAATAAGTTGTCGTGCACCCATGCAATTGGGCGTCTTCAAGAGTTACGAACGCAATTCCCAGGCAAGACATCACGAACCCATAAAATCTTCACTAAAAGCACGATTTTCCCAGACTACGCCTTTCACGATGGAGGAAGGCATGAGCTCCAATTCAATATCGGGATAGAGACAGTGCGAAAGCGTGAGGTACTTCGGTATGGAATTGCGTTCTCCTTAGAAACGAGCCGGTCTCATCCAGATATTTCGGGGCTTTTCCCAAAGGTTGAAAAGTTTAACTATTACCTCAGGACCAATCCGAATGCCTTTGCAGACTTTCTCATGTGGTATTGGAGCGGAAGAACCAGAAGTGAAGATTTCTACCCCCAACCCATCAAGCCAGATTGGGCAAAAAAGGGCAATTTCATATTCCTTGGGAAATGGGTTGACTTTGGCGACTTGAACCTTGAAGATATCCTAACAGAGCTCGACCTCCTTCTACCGCTCTATGCCTTCGTTGAAGGAGGAGACGATTTACCGGCACCAGTAGACAAGGCGAGCACTTTTCGGGCGGGCTGCTCGATAAAGAAGATAGCAACGAAAGCATCCGGAATCGCCACTGAGCGTGATATAGCCCTCCGGCATAATGAACTTCAATATACATTGTATCAAGCTCTATGTAAGGAATATGGAGCGGAAAATGTTAAAGCCCCTTACAAACTCAGCTATGCAGGGGAAGTTGACGTTGCCGTGCGTCATGATGGGAGTATGATTTTCTTTGAAATAAAAACAGCGCCTTATGCCAAGAGTGCACTGCGGGAGGCGGTGGGTCAAATCCTTGAGTACGCATACTGGCCAAATGCGGCCCGTGCAACTGAACTTGTTGTGGTAGCTGAGGTGAATCCGACGAAAGAAACAAAGCAATACCTTGACAACCTGCGGCGGCGCTTCGGACTGCGGCTTTTCTATCGGCAACTGAATAATGAAAAAGGTGAATTGGGATCAATCACCTGAAAATGGAAAATATAGACATGCCTCCTAAGAAGGAAGAATCTCTGAGAAGACAAAGAGTAGCAAGGCTTTTTGGTATCACAGATTTCATAGATAAAGCCAGATGGGAGGGGACGGACACCGAATCTCTGATAAATTATGCTCCAGTTAATCTCTCGGATGATGACAAGATGCTTGTCCACTGGCTGTGCTACATAACTGACAGGCAGACGGCATACGAAAGAATTTGGGATGTAGGTGGATTCATTTTTTCGCAAGTAGTTTGCGATGCTGTAAAACAAAAGGGTCTGAATATTTTAAACCCACACAGCAAATTGTCATACTTTATACCAACGAAGAAACATCCGGGATTTGAAAAGAACAAATTCAAAAAACAAGGATATTTATTCGTATCTGGAATCCGGGTCAGGGAGAACCAAAGGCTGAAAGATTACGGCTTTAATTCGGATGATCTCCCTTTCTTCATCTCAAGATACTATCCCGCTGACTACAAGGCGATTTTGAACACCCTAAAAGTTCTGGAATCGCACGGTTTTAGTCTCGCCAGATTCATTAAGTCAGTAATCGAGAAGAATATCGTGGACCTGAATTCGAAAGATTCCGTCCGGAAATTGCTATTCAGTCTTTACCTGCTCACTTATTATAATACTGGGCAGCCAAAAGCCGATGATATAGAATTTATGACGTTCTTATCGGAAGCTGCATCGAGGGCAGCGAAAATAGAATCCATACTCTCAGACCAAAAGCAGTTCTTAAGCCAATTCAGATCATTCCTTGAAAATGATATGTATGGCCAGAAGAGAGCTTGGTGCGCATTGAGGGACTACCTAAAAAGCCCGGAATTCAACAAGTATTTTGCCAACGCCCTTAAGGCCACTGGGTACAAAGAAACAGTCAAATTGCAATCAAAGGAATTGCTCAAGCAGCTTGAGCTGCCAGGGGATGTCTGGAACAACAACCCCAAATTCAGGAACTGCATACTGAAAGAAACGGGCTATGAGAAAAGTGAGGAAAGCCTAAACTTACTCTTAAGGCAAATTTACGAAGAGGAAAAGCCCCCTGTCGGGTATCCCGAACAATTTGACATCAGCTTTGACCTCGCACAAAGGATGTGCGAATCTGGGGAGTGTACAATATGTCCCTACGGCGTCCTGAATGGCGAAGCAACTGAGTTGGCTAAGGTATGTATCAGACATCAGGGGTATTTTTGCCCAGTCATCCTTGTCAGTTGCGGATACAAGACGGTATGCAACCCGGACAGATGCGAAATTATAAAGGCGGTCACCGACGGAGTGTAAGAGCTGTCTGGCATAACAGGGGATGATCCCCCGACAGGAAGCGTGGGCAAAAGGCTCCTCGATGATAGGGGCTGATGACATTTTATGGCACACAAGCCAGAAAGGAGGCATCACCATCAAGTTAATAGTTTTTTATCTGATATTTATGGCACTCGGATTTACAACCCTCATAACCCTTGACATGAGCGGACAACTCCCGAAATGGATTGTGGAAGGTAGGATTCCCTTTCTATGTATCGTTATTGGAGGATTAGGCGGGTGCCTCTACTGCTTAAGGGCTATATATGTCAATGCCTGCGTCCATAAGGCATGGGATGAAGACTGGAAACCCTGGTATTACATCCGTCCGGTGGCAAGCGCCATTTGTGGAGGCATAAGCTGGCTTTTTCTGAAGGCGGGTCTGATTGTACTTGAGTCTTCCCAAAATCCAAACTCATCAAACCTCGGATTCTATGCGTTGGCTTTCATTGCAGGGCTAAATGTAGACAAATTCCTCGGAAAACTGGAAGAGGTAGCCCAATCAGTCTGGGGGATAGAAAAGTCACGGGCCTCAAAGGATTCTGGGAAAGATGGCTAAGGTACATTTTTTAAATGTCAAGCAGGGTGACTGCACCATAATCCAGCATAACTCAGGCCGGGTCAGCCTCATTGACGTTTGCTGCGGCAATCTCACCCCTCAAGAAGCGGCAATTGGAACCTTAATGAAAGCGTTGACACACTCCAAAGGAAATTATAGGATGTGCCAATCGCCGACCGAGCCAATATCCTACCTCAAATCGCTGCAAGTTACGGAACTCTGGCGCTTTATCCTTACACACCCGGATATGGACCATATGGATGGCTTTGAAAACCTTATCAAAAGTCTTACCTTGCATAACTTTTGGGATTCAGGAGCACGTAAGGAAAAGCCAGACTTTGAAGGAAGCCCTTATAATGAAGATGACTGGGACACTTACGTAAAGGTGAGAGGTGGCAAAGCCGGGACAAATTCGCTTCTCAAGCAGGCAGGAGCCAAATTCAAATATGCGAACAAACCAGACGAACAAGGAGGCAGTCATGATGGCTTGTACATTGTGGCCCCAAGCAAAGGGTTGATGGATAATGCAAATGAGTCTGAGGACTTTAATGATGCCTCATACGTGATAGTCTACTGGACAACAGACCAAAGAATTGTAATCCCGGGGGACGCACATGACGGTTCATGGGAATATGCACTTAAAAACCATTCCGACCTGTTAAAGAATTGTTCCATTTTGCTGGCACCACACCACGGGCGACATTCTGACGCAAACTTCGAATTCTTGGATACCCTAAAACCTAAATTCACCTTGCTCGGCTGCGCACCATCAGAAGATTTAGCCTACAACGCATGGAGAAATAGGAACCTCTTTTACCTCACCAAGAACCAAACAGGAAACGTCATCATTGAAACAAGAGAGAAATCCCTTGCCATCTACATAGAAAACCAGCGTTATGCAGAAGATAACGGATGCGATACCACGATTACAAACAGCCAGGGATATTACTACATCGGGACACTTTAAGAGACTCACATGGGCTTCATATTGTCTAATCCCCGAAAGGCCGACGTTTTCTTTGATACAGAGAAACTATGCCGGCTCTATATCTTTACTCGTGATTGATGCCCTTGACCAGATGAGGGCTGAGTTTCGCTCCTCGAAATCGAAGAATTATTGGAAGAACCCCAAGTCCTGTGCCTTATTTGAGCATGAATATGGCATAGAATTGACCGATGATCAGTGGAAGGAAGTAGCTAATAATGTGGAGACCTGCCTAAGGAACTTTTATGCCTCCGATATCTATGATAGCCTAAAATCCCACCCCAAAGATCGGTGGCTTGAGGTGGAGGACTTCTCATCCTTTCATCTGGACAATGTGAGAATCTATTTAGCCATCGACTGCGCAATCAGGAAAAGCGACGACATCTTCATCTACGACTGGAAGACGGGGAGGAGCCTCTCTGAGGACCTCTCCATCCAGTTATGTTGTTACGCTCTTTATGCAATGGAGAAATGGCAAGTCCATCCTGAATCACTTAGGATCATCGAGTATAACCTCTCTTTTGACAAGTCCAATTGGTTTTCGGTAACGGAAGGTGGGGTTGAAAATATCAAGGGATACATAAGGGGGAGCATTAAGGACATGCAGTCTCTTTTAACGGACGTTGGGAATAATATCCCTATGGAGGAGGACCGGTTTAGCAGGGTTGAGGACGATCGGGTAAGTCTCAGGTGCAATTTTAGAAAAGCTTGCAGGATATAATATAGAAGGACAGCCTCTTTTATGATAGCGTATTGGTAAGGATACGGATTGAGTTGAATCTGGAATTAATGTAAGAATATTAATTTATGTCTGATCAAGTAGATATATTCTTGTCTCACTGTTCCGTCGACAAGGACTTCGTACGAAAGCTGGCCGCGGACATAGAGACTGAAACCTTCGAAGGACGGCATCTAAAGACCTGGGTGGACGAAGCAGAAATAAGGCCCGGACAGAGCATTGTGAAGTTAATTAATCAGGGGTTAGAGACCAGTCGATTTATCGGCTTAGTCATGACCCCTGCTTATTTCCAAAGCGAGAGCGGATGGACTGATTCCGAGTGGCACTCAGCACTTCATGTGGACCCAGATAATCGTAGGGCCTTCATAATACCGTTGCTGGCAGCTGACTGTCCTTATATCCCAGTTCTTCTTCGACATTTGCTAAGAATCGACCTTCGAGGTGGTAAGTACCCGCAAGGATTGGACATCCTGACAAGGACCTTACGCAACGAGCCCCTCCCAAGACCTACCCCCTATCGCGGACAATTATTGAATCCGATGGGAATGATTGACCGTGCGACCCTGATTGCAGAGCGTGCCGTGCCACAGGCCGACCCTGACGCCGTATCTGAACACCTTTATTGCAATCTGCTGCCGGTACAGAACCTGCCGCAGCATGTATATACCGCCTCTATTGCAAAGGGACTCCGTAAACTCAGAAAAGATGGTACAGAGACCCTTCCTTCCAAGAATGAGATCAAGGAGAAGATTCGTGAAGTCCAGGAGGAAAACAATGTCAAAACTCCTCTCGTGCCCGCCTTTCGAATTGTGGAGGACAGGATCCTAACATTTCACGACCTGGAATCTCCTGCGGGGTTATTGGCACCCGTGGTTGAAGACGACATTGAACCTTTCCCGACAGTGAATCTTGTGCGAGATGAGGATGACCGGAAGACTGTAGTGTCACTGCTTAACATGGCTATTAGCCGCCATGCCCATCGAATCGGGCTTGTAGCCGATGAAACAAAAAACTGGCGTTATTTCTTCCCCCCGAAGGAGAATGGACCCAATATCATCACCTGGGTTCCTTTAAAAGTAAGAGCATCGAGGACAGTAGCGAAGCCCTGCACAAAAGATGGTCAAGTTCAATTCTGGAGACACCAGGGCGCGTATCTCAAGGTGTTATTCCTTGGAAATAAATTCTACCTTCATATCACTCCAACGTGGGTCTTTACAGAAGACGGGTACCGAGTCAAACGAGGGCCAAAGATAGGACGGTTGGTTATTAAATGGACAGGCCCGGAACGTAATTTGCATCTGCTGTATCACATCCGCTTCTGGACATCCATCCTACGACGGAGGCCGGGTCCCATTTCTATTATGGTCGGAGATCAACGAATGGAAGTCTCTCCTACCCCCGCCTTTGTTGAACAAATGTACGGAATCGCTTATGACCGGAAGGATTTATTAGGGCTTTTGGATCAGGAGGCACCCCTGATAGCAGGCACCGAGGATGAACTGGCGGACTTGGCAGCAGAAGAGGAATTCAACCAGCCTGAAGGCGCGCTTGATCAGGATGAGTTAATCGATGAAGCCATAGAGGAGATTGAGGAGACCAAATCTGATGAGGCCGAATAAAGGTTTACGAAAGGGATTTCATAAGCCGCCCGCCTATCGAAGCCCGAACTTTGAATCAGGTATCATTCCTGAGCCTCTCCTTACCTTCGGAGGACGACATGATCACGTAGACCCCAAGACAGGATTAGGGCTCTACGGTCCATATACTTTGGTTGGTCAAACAAGGCCGTCATTGACAAGCATTATTGTCGGAATCGTGGGTCCCGCTCCAATGATAGCCGATGCAGAGCAATGGCTGCATGCATGCAGAGGAATCCTAACCAATGATGGAAGCCAACCTTTCCTCTATCCGCATTTTCCGGGCTTCAACGCCAACTTGCCATTCCAATGCGAGCTGATATTCGGAAATACATGGCAAGATAGCATCAAGGCTACCGATCTACAGTCAGCCCTCGACGTTACCAACTTCTACGATCGGGTTAAGAGGGCGGTCCGCCTCTATGTGAAGGGTGTTGAGACTCTTGCGCAACGTGATCCACCTCCTAATGTAATTCTTTGCTGTATCCCACGAGAGATCATTGATCTTTGCACCGTCCGAATAACCAGATCGGGAGAGGTTAATCGCATCAAGACGACAAAGTTAGAACAATGGGCAGAAAAAGCCATTCGAAAGGGTCAGCCCTTTCTCTTTCCGAGCATGGACCCCAGATTGGGCATCGAAGATGAAGAATGGGGCCATCAAAATTTGCGCCGAGGACTTAAAGCAGAAACGATGCAATTCGGAATTCCCACGCAATTAGTCTGGCCCCGGACATTGCGTCTCACGGATGCTACATTAGCGCCAGGTGAACGGCCATTGCAGGACATTGCAACCCGTGCTTGGAATTTCACGACAGCTCTCTATCATAAGGCTGGAGGCTCACCATGGCGACCAGCCGATATAGAGCCCGGTGTTTGTTTCGTTGGCATATCTTTCTACAAGGAAATCATGGAGACAAATCCGCGCATGCGAACCAGCATGGCACAAACGTTCACTGCCGCTGGCGACGGGTATGTTCTTCGTGGCAATTCATTCGAATGGAACGAATCAAGCTATGGGAAGTCTCCGCATTTGAGTCAGCAACTAGCTGCCTCCCTAATGCGGTCGGTAATCGATCTTTATAAGCGCCAAAATCGAGAAAGCCTTCCGAGCAGGATCGTTGTCCATAAAACATCCAGATTCTGGGAAGAAGAGTTAGCGGGGTTCACAGACGCATGTCAATATGTACCGCTCAAGGACTTCATTGCATTGGGTAGGCGTGGCATTCAGTTTTACCGTGCGGGAGATTATCCTGCAATAAGGGGTACCTACGTTAAGTTTAATGAAACGGACTTCTTGCTTTATACCGTCGGTTACATTCCTTTCCTGCAGACTTATCCCGGGGCAAGGGTGCCCCAGCCCATGGAAATCTTGGAACATCATGGCGACAGTCCCTGGCATTTGATACTCAGGGAGATTTTGGTTCTGACCAAGATGAACTGGAACACCGCAGACTTTGCTTGCAGTAAACCAATCACCGTCGCTTTTTCGCAGAGGGTGGGGCAAATTCTTGCTGAGCTCCATCCTAACGTTGAACCAAGGCCCGAGTATCGCTTTTACATGTAGGGCGAGAAAAGGAATGCCCAAGTTTTCGAAGGTTAGGAAAAGGAGAAACATGGTCGACGAGGCTATAAAGAGAATGGCGATACATGAAGGGGGCTCATGCTTGAAGGGAGTAAGGTAACTTAATGAATCCCGTACTTGAAGATATAAAGAGGATAGAGTTTGACAAGATCGACTATCATAAATTGTCCGTGGATTATTTCGAAGTGATAGCAGGAAATATCCCAATCCTTATTTCAGCCCCGCATGGAGCCAGACACTTACGCCCTAAGATGGAAAAAGGAAAACTATCGAGTGTGTGGAAAGAAGAGGATGAATATATAGCGGCAATGGCGATAAAGCTCGGGAAATTGACAGGAGCGCATGTAATATACGTGAAGAACAAGACCGTAGAGGACTCTAACCATGAAGAAGTAACAGAATACAAGCTGGCGGTTAGGAATATTGTCGATAAACATGGCATAAGGTTTCTGGCGGATATACATGGAGCAAATGAGGATAATGGATTCAATATTGCCATCGGGATTATTGATGAAAAGAATATGGAGAAATGCTCATGCCCGGAGATGAAATGCGCAATCGAGGAATGCTTCAAAGACATGAAAGAGGCGTTGTTCAATCCTCAAGGATTTAGTGCTGCCTCCTCGGACACAATGACCTCTTTTGCAATGAAGGTGTGCGGTATTGAAGCGGCCCAGTTTGAGATTAACGCCAAGTATCGGATAGTCGAGAGAAAGCTTGACAGCTCCAAGGCTTTGATTGGTAAAAAGCCTGATTTCAAGGCTGAGGAGAAGGATGTCTTGGAAATGCTAAAAAGGCTGGAGATTATGGTTAAGAAAATAGAACAAGTCTGCTTAAAGAAAGGGGGTCAAACATGAGCAAAGGTCGAGACCGAATGGTTTACCAAAGGGAAGATAAGAAATGGGCCAACAAGAGAAATGATTCTGAAAAGGCATCGAGTGTCCATTCCACGCAAAAGAAAGCAATTGAAGCCGCAAAGGAAATGCTACAAAACCAGGGGGGTGGCGAACTCATTGTCAAAGGGCTGGACAGGAAAATCAGGAGTAAGGATACGATCCCTCCAGGCCATGATCCGAATCCCCCAAAAGATAGGGAACCTTGAGAACCATATCTATGTTCTAATAAACCAGGGGTAAAAGTTCACCGGGGATAAGGGGAATAGGGCTTATCTTATATCAAAGGAGTGCCTTATATTATGAAAGTTTCAGCAGTATTTGAACGTTTGGCGAAATTTCAAGTTGACTTGGTAGGCCGTTACCTGGAAGGTGCAGAACAGCAATTTGAGGAAGAGGTTGCCAGTCTTAAGAAGAAAAGCAAATCTGTGACTAAAAACCAGTTTGAAGATGAACATGACTATGAGGCATATGTTGATACACTCGCCAGCGATTACGAGATATTGGAGGACATCAAAGAACTGTCGGAACAGTTGGCAATAGTTGCTCTCTACCGTATTGTGGAATTAAACATCAAAAAGATTCTTCTTTGGCGGTACTCAAAAGAAGAGGTTAAAAAGCTGAGGCAAATAGATAGAATTGCGGATCATCTTTCTAAAGACGGAATCAGGCTCGAAAAGGTACGACATTATAATACAGCAGATGAAGTTAGACTTCTTAATAATGCTATCAAGCACGAGAACAAGGTAACAAAAGACCTGGAAAAATACAGGGGATACAAAGAAGGTCAGGACCTAAAGAGCCTGGATAAAGCGTTTAACCGGCTTTCTCCGAATGTCCCAAAATTTCTCCGTTTTTTGGCCGAAAAAGTTGTACCAAAGGGGAAGCGAACAGGAAAGGTAAGATAGACCCGGTGCAGCTGAAAGGCAGGGCTTAAGATCATATTATTGGCTTGGCGAACAGAGATTTGATATTGCCCGTTTTGCTAAAACAAACTTTCACATGGATGAAAATGACCTCATAGACCAACTTGAGGAACTAGCCGAAAGATTTGGCATACAAATCCGTTACGAGCCAATAAAACAAGATGAGGACTTAGTAAGAGTGGTGGGAGGGCTGTGTCTCTTAAGAGGAGAATATGTTTTAATAATCGATTCTAAGGTGGCGATGGGAGATAAGATCAGGACATTCGCGGAGGCATTAAGGCATTTCGACCTCGATCAGATCTATATCAAACCGGCCCTTCGAGAATTGTTGCACAAGACTTCTTAGGATCATTCGTCTGGGATGCACTTTAACAAAAATGTAAAACTTGATTTTATCCTCAGATTTGGTAGACTCGGCTAAAAATGTTTCTCGTTTTCCGGAGTGTTAGACAAAAGGCCGAAAAGAATTATGACAGATCCAAATATAAACACTGATCAAGCCAGAAAATTTGTTCGGCAGATAGAACAGAAGAAAAGGGCATCTTTGCGTGGTGGAGGAAAGGACTTCCGGGGCTCCTTAAAAAGGTTGGTTGGAATCTGGAACAATCCGAGCCATGCCCTAACAGAACTCCTTCAGAATGCAGACGATGCGGGGTCAACCGCGGTCGAGTACAAGGTTCTCCCAAAGGGCATTCTCTTATTTCACAACGGCAAACCATTTACGAAACGTGAAGTTAGAGCCCTTTGTTCCGTTGATGACTCTACGAAGGATGCTGAGAAGCATACTGGCTTCATGGGCATCGGCTTCAAGGCAGTATTTAAACTTTCTGATTCGCCCTGCATCGTCTGCCCCCCTTGGAGATTCCGCTTCTCACCAGACGGTTTCAGCCCTGACGATTGGGGGTGGATTCTAATTCCTCGCTGGATCGACCATCCCCCGTCAGAAATAAGTGACGCTTCTCTGGGCAAGACAGCCTTCTGGTTACCATATAAGAATGACCTATCTGAAGATGCAATACATAGAATCGAACACGAAATTTTTGAAAGCTTTGACAGTCTCTGCCTGATGTTTCTTAGAAATATTGGGGAGATAGGAATTGAAATTGGCAATGGTAGCATTCGCAAGCTAACCCGTGAAAAAGATACAGTAATTGAAGAAAAGAACGGCAAGGAAACAAGACGCCAGTTCAAAATATTTAGGAGACTATTCCCAGTCGACGATAAAGTAAAGGAAGAATATGCGGTTCGAGACAGCGGAAGAGAAAAAGCCAAGGTTCGAGAGATAGTTTTAGCCTTTTCTTTAGACTCAAAAGGCAATCTCCAACCTATGACGGACTCCCTACTTTATACATTCCTTCCAACTGATTATTCCCCTGGTCTCCGCTTTGCTGTTCAAGGTGACTTTATTCTTGACACCCAGCGTAGTAGTGTCGATGAAAGTCTCAAATGGAATCAATGGCTTTGGCGTTCTGTAAAAGATCTGCTGAGATGTTCCATTGAGGGCTTTACCAGAGATGATGGTAATTATGTACAAGGGTTTAAAGAGCATGCTGAAATGCGTTACCATTTCTATCATGTACTCCCATTAAAAGAGGATTTTGCCGCAACGCGGGATCAGAGCATATTGTTTACCGAGCTTATCGGACCGTTTTGGGACTACTGCCGTGAGAACTCAATTATCATCACATCCTGTGATATATGGGTAAAACCTTCAGAAGCAGTTCTGACAAGTTTAGAAGTACAAGAACTGTTGGATGGAACGAAGCTCAAAGAGCTTACAGGACGTGAGTATTTCGTACACCCTAATGTTGAGGGAGTTAAAGGGTTTTTGAATGAAATAGGAGTTGCCGATTTCCCGGAACAGAATCTTTTGGAGGGATTGAAGGATGAAGCCTGGTTACACTCAAAAGAGATAGCATGGTTCCGCAAATTATATAATTTCTTACTAAATCGCCTAACTGATCATAGGAGATGGCAGACCGGTTGGTGGCGTCAGGAGGATCTGGTAAAGGGCTTAGCCATAGTACGAACAACCAATGGGATAGTTAAGAAGCCGGATGAAGTTCTATTTCCTCCTGAAAATGAAAAGGAACTCGAATTTTCTAACGGCATACCTGGGATTTTCTTTGTTGAGAGTTTACTTCTGGAAGATAATTCACGACGGCTCCTTGAAAAGTTAGGTGTCCAGACTTTTAGCACGGAAAGTGTTGTCAAGACCTTTATTATTATGGGTTTTGAAGACGGAACCTGGAAAAAGTGGACCGAAGAACAGTTGTGTAAGTCCGTCCTTTTTATCAAAGAATGGTTAAGGAACCGAGAATGGAAGTCACCCGGAGATCTCCTAAGAAAATTGGGGGCAGTCCGAGTCAGAACGGAAGCGAATAGATTGGAGCGTGGTGATAATTGCTATTTTGACGAAGAGGGGCTTAAACTTCTTTATCCGGAAGCAAATTTCGTTGGTCTACATAAAGAAGACGACGACGAAGTAAACTTCCTATCGTTGTTGGGTGTCAAAGATAGACCTCGAGTTTTGTTCGACCATGACCAGCATGATAGATCTGATAGGCCAAGTTTTGCTTTACGCTGGAGTGATTACTGGAGTTGGTTGTCAAAGATAGCTAACCTACCTTCTTATTCGCGTGGCATTAGAGGAATTTCTTATATAGAGTCTTGGGATAAAATCTATTGGTCTCCTAAATTAGGAGAGACAATGTTGGACTATTTAGTTGACCACTGGGAAGATGATTACCAGCCCCACGTAAAATCTTCATATGTTTATCTGCCCTATCGTTGCCAATATAGTAGGGAAGAAAAAATCCCATCCTATTTACATTATCAATTATTGGAAACAAAATGGCTTCCCACAACCCATGGGCTCATGAAACCGTCCCCATCGATATTTGTCCCGCTACCCAAAATTAGTAAAGTAGTCGGCAATCTGGTTCCTTACGTAATTGTCCCCCTGGGGTGGAAAGATCAAGATTTCCTTAGCCAAGGTCAGAAATTATTTAGATTCTTAGGGCTTCGTGATGAATTTGATATAGATTCTTTAATGGATCTCTTGAGAGCTATACAGAAACACCCCATAGACGAGGACCTAAAACCATATCTCTCCAACATATATCAAATACTTGGTAGACTCATAGAAGATGAGGGCGATAGGGAACTCGTTTCTATAAACCTACTTACCGAATCTTCAACTTTTGAAAAATCCACCAGTTTATATTGGAATGATGATCGTGACCTTGGTAGTCACTTTCAAAAAATTGAAGGTGCCCACTTTGCTTGGGTGCCAGATGGTGTGGAAAGACGGTATATAGAGATCTTTTTCCAAAAAGTAGGAGTCAAGAAGTTATCGAAGAATGTGCACCGGAAACTTGTAACTCCAACCATTGTTGAACCAAATAAGGAGTGGCCAACCTTGCTTCAAGAAAAGGCGAGATATATTTATAGCTTGCTCAAACACCACAATGCTGAACATGCAGAAATATCGCGAGAAAAATTAGGGAAAGTACAGGTCTTAGATTCCTCCGAAAAATTGGAGGTCCTCCTAATCCTGGACGATCTTGAAATAACTGTGAACAGCGATGTACTCTACGAGATTGATAGTAATGTTTTCTATCTTTGCAAGCAGGTTGATAACTTTGAAATAGCCATGGAATTGGCTCGATTATTTGGTCTCGATTTCTCGCACATTTCGGACATAGAAATCATTTTCCACGAGAAGAGTAACAGGATTGAAGAAAGGTACCAAAGACAGGGGATTGCTCTACTAAATCTGGATCAATCCGCATTACCCTCCATAAACAAGATTAAACCAGAAGAAAAGGATGAACGAGTGACCACCCAAACTGGCCAAACCACCCCCGGGAGATCTCAAACAAGCCACACAAGTGACAGCAGCACTTCAGGCTCTGAACAAGGTGACACTTCTTCGTCGGCCCAAAAATCCCCGAGGCGAGATGCCACAGGCAGGCAGGTGCAACGAGTACCCCTCCCTTACGATGAGCGAATGGAAGAGGAGGCTTCAAACATCGAACGAATTATCAAATTTGAAGAGATCCATGGCCGCAAAGCAAACGATGTGTCCAAAGAGTATAAAGGCTACGATCTGGAATCAGTTGAAGATGCAACCGGCGAAGTACGCTATATAGAGGTAAAAACACCCGGCTTCGTTCTGCTGACTCCGCATGAATATAAAATTGCCAAGGAAAGGGGAGGGTCCTATTACCTCTATGTAACTGATGCCGACGCTGTTTATATCACCAGGAACCCTGCGGGCTTATGCGAGATCATCGGGATTGAAACTCTGGAAACAAGATGGAAAATCTTAGACTGGGAGGGAAATTCGGAAAAATTCGAACTTTAGTACCCCTCAGGAAACTTTTCCTTGGTAATGTATCGGCGTTAAAGTCACTTCGGGCCCCCCCCTTCCTTTGTTTGAATAATAATTTTGTAATCGAGCTGAGATAAAAACAACGACGTGAAACCATGAACCGAGCGTTCATTTTATTTGCTACTTTAGCTCTGCCACTTTTTCTCCTTGCCTTTCTTACAGCCACCTATTCACAAGAAAACCTCCGGCCTGGGAAGTCTACTTCTCCCCCAGAGGAGGATGTGCGGATGCCATTGTCAGAGAGTTAAATAAAGCCAAAAGTACCATTCCAGTGCAGGCCTATTCCTTTACATCCGCTCTCATAGCCAAAGCCTTGCTGAACGCCTACAAGAAAGGGGTTAAGGTGGAAGTCATTCTTGACAAGAGTCAGAGGACACAAAATATTCAGAAGCAGACTTCCTTGTAAACTCCGGGATAAGAACGTACATAGACGCTGCTCACACCATTGCCCATAACAAGGTAATAATATTAGATGGAGAAGTGGTCATCACCGGCCGTTTCAACTTTACAAAAGCAGCCGAGGAAGACAACGCGGAGAACCTCCTTGTCATCAGAGACAACAAACTGGCGGAACTATACAGGAAGAATTGGAACGAACACCTCCGTCATTCGGAAGTCTATCTGGGAAAGAGCGCAGCCATAGACTCAAAGCCAGGACGGACTGTAGGACGTGTTACCGAAGAATCGCCACTGATGAAATATTATTCCGCCGTCTGGCAGAGAATAAAGCAGAATTGGCCCCCACCCGAAAGCCAACTCAAGGAATTGAAGAACCTTGAGACGATCATACAGGTTAAAATAGGCAGAGACGGCATGGTGAAGGAAATGTGGTACGAAAAGAGGTCAGGGAACACGGTATATGACCAGGGGGCGTGGGAAGCCATCAAAAAATCAGAGCCCTTTGCTCCCATCCCAAAGGAGATCAAGGAAGACATGTTAGAAATAGGCATACGGTTTCATCCGGATTGAAACAACGATGCTACCATTTTACCAGTTCACAAGAACGGTACCACAATTGACGGGGAGACTGTGACCACAGGGTTATTCAATTTCACCAAGGCCGTAGAAGAGAACAACGCAGAGAATTTACTCGTAATTCACGATAAGAAATTGGCTGAACGTTACACAAGGAACTGGCCAGAGCACGCTCAGCATTCCAAGATGAACGCTGGGAAATGGAGATAGCATCCATTAGTTCTTACACTAAGCGCTTGACAGCTTTAATTGGAAAGTGTAGATTCTCAACTGGTAATCGGTAGTGAAAAGAATAAGCCAGACTTCATTTTTATTCAATGCTGTGTTTAATAAGGCGTGAGATTAGAGTAATAACAAATGAAGAAGCCACCCTTTCTAACTTTGAAGTCCGAGGATTCGATACTTGAGGCTGCTGAAAAGCTGGTCATCGCCGCAAAGGATTTACTGCGAACTGCAAAAACGGAAGAAGACTTAAGAATAGGTTTTGAAAAAGTTCTTGAACCAGTATGCATAAGTTTGGGAATTAAGTCGTCTCCGAAGTATGAAAAGTCTATATATTCAGGGGGACGCTCTGACGCATTACACGGACTGGTCATTTTTGAATATGAGCCACCCAAGGCTTTCAGGTCTAAGAAATCAATTGGCCATGCGTTTGATCAACTGTTCGACTACATTTACGGAGAAGCAAACGGCACTAAAGAAACTCTTTTTTATTTTGACCCCAAATTCAGAGGGGTTGGTTTTGATGGGGAACAGATATTTTTTGTGCAATACAGAGGCGATAAAAACAAGCCCAAAATAAGGCTCAAAAAAGATGAGTTTAACCTTATCGGTCCCTATCCTTTTGATCCCCAGAGCGCAAGGACACTTCTTACCTATCTGCGTTCTCTTTCTCGTAAACTACTCACTGCTGAAAATCTCGCCGAGGTCTTTGGTCCTGAAAGCAAAATAGCCCCAATGGCCGTATCTGCGTTTGTAGATGCTTTGGAAAATTGGGGTACTGACAGAGTAATCGTATTTCTAAACGAGTGGAAACGTTTATTTGGCATCGTTTATGGAGAACAATTCGGTGCCCATGGGGAAGAGGAGGTAAGCGCTTTAGCGGGGCTATATAAAGTCAGCAAAGAAATAGATTTTCAAAAACTACTCTTTTCCGTTCACACCTATTTCGCGCTCCTGATGAAATTTATTGCTGCGGAAATTATAACTCTTAAAGAAACCTCCCTCAATTCTTCATTCTGCTCTGATTTGGCTCATGCTTCCAAAGATGAATTTAGGAACCAACTCGTAAATATAGAAGATGGATGGATATATTCGAAACGTGGTATTACGAATTTCTTAGAAGGCGATTTCTTCTGCTGGTATCTTGATGCTTTGTCCCCCCGTCTTGAAGATGCAATAAGGGACATAACAAGGGCTCTTTCAGAATTTGAACCCGCGACAACTCTTATTAATCCAGAGTCTACGCGTGACCTCCTCAAAAAACTCTACCAATACTTGGTACCGCAAGAGGTGAGACATAAGCTTGGCGAATACTATACCCCCGATTGGCTTGCTGAACTTACTTTGAACGAGGTCGGTTATGACGGTAATACATTAAAGCGATTTCTTGACCCTTTCTGCGGCTCAGGGACGTTTCTGGTGCTCGCTATTCTAAAAGCAAGGGAATACGGACGCTCTCATAGAGAACCACCCATAAAAACGACGAAAAGAATCCTTGCGAATATATGGGGATTTGACCTGAATCCCTTAGCCGTTATTGCTGCCCGCACCAACTATCTTTTTGCTCTTGCAGATATAGTGCATGAGTTACCTTCGGTCGAACTCCCCGTTTATCTCGCGGATTCGGTTCTCTGGCCTGAAAGAAGGAGGGGTCAACTTAAACTGCCACCAAGAGGGGAATCGATCCCCACTCCGACTTCTTTACAGACCTTCTTTGTTCCCAGAATCTGGATAAACGATGAAGGAATTTTAATGAGAAAGGCGGCACCTCTTGTAGAAAAAATGGCGAGAGACCATTATACCGTGCCCGAAGCCATGGAGCAATTCAAGAAAGAAGGTCTGGTGTTCCCACCCCATGAGGAAATTGTAGAAAGATTTTACAGTGAGATATTAAAACTTGAAGACCAAGGGAAGAATAGGATATGGGCAAGATTTCTCAAAAACGTCTTTGCCCCAATGATAGCTGACAAGTTTGACTTTGTGGTTGGCAATCCACCCTGGATTCGTTGGGGATATCTTTCAAAAGAGTATCGTGATGCAACCCTGCCTCTTTGGCAAGATTACGGGTTGTTCTCATTAAAGGGCCACGCTGCCCGTCTTGGAGGCGGCGAAAAAGATTTTTCTATGCTTTGTACTTATGCGGCCATAGATTATTACTTAAAGAATGGTGCAAAGCTCGGATTTCTCATTACCCAAGAAGTTTATAAGTCAAAGGGAGCCGGAGAGGGATTTCGGAGGTTCCGTTTGGGCAAAAAGGAAAAGAAAGAGGAAACGGAAAAGGAAACGAAAGAGAAATGTTTTAAGGTACTCAAGGCGCATGATTTGGTCAGCGTACAACCTTTTGAAAAAGCGGCTAATAAAACAGCGATGATAGTCTTAAGGAAAAATGACATCACGACTTATCCTTTGCCTTATACGTTGTGGAAACGCAAGAAGGGAGTAGGTAAAATTCCGACCGACTCGGACTTTGAAGAGGCTTTGACTTTTTTGCAAAGAGAGAACTTGATAGCTCAACCAATTGGTTCACTCACTGGCTCGTGGCAGACCCTCAGTGAAAGGCAAAATGTGCTTTCCCGTATTCAAGGAAAAAATGTATATCAGGCACGCAGGGGTGCAGAGACTGATCCTTACGGAGTATTTTTAGTTAAAGTGGTTCGAGTATTACCCAACAAAGATTTATTAATTGGAAACCTCTATGATATAGGCAAAAAGAAGATTCAACAAGTCGAAGAACCGGTTGGGGTGCACGACAAATTTATGGGTAAATAATTTAAGCTGAGGCTCGTTCTTCCCAAAAATCCTCCCAGCGATTGCTGAGAATGCAGCATCGTAGATCTATGATATTGTTTGCCCCCTTTACCGTCCAATGCATTCCGGACTGTTTGAGCCGTTGGCCAATCACCGTTCGACAACCCGCCTCTACCACTCCGGAGCCTACGAATAAGCTTTGCCTTCTAAAGTCCGCGTAACGCATTCTGGCCTTGTTTTTCTCAAAATAGGCGATCTCACCCTCCAAGATTTCCTTCTGTTCAGGGGTGGAGACCACCAGGCGCTGGATCGCCTTAATGACCTCTTCTACTTTCCCTTCATCTAATTCCTTGCGCCGCCTCTCTGTCCACTGATTTAATTTCTTCTGATGGCTACCAAAGGCTGCCCGGGCAGCAGTCCAGTAATGTTGCCTTGCATGATAAAGATCGATGATTTGAATCGCTCCATAAAAGTGTTCCTCTGCAATATTCCATATCCAGGGAGCAGCATCTCCAATGACACAAACTTTTTGAGCTCGCTTTAACCCCCGACGCAACGCCTCTGCATAAATCCGACTGCCAAATGCCTCTGCCGTTTCAATGGCCCCCACATAACTGGTCGAATTCTCATCCCGTTTCGGATAGCCTTTCTCATCCACCGTGGTTTGGGTAAAGACACAACCCAACTTGACCTCTCGGGTCTTGGCCTGCCCCTCTTCCCCTTTTCCCCTTCGATTCACCGTCTCTGCCTTGACCACGGGAACCCCGGTCCCATCCATACAAATATACATCTTCGGAGCCGCCTGAAGGGGAATTACCTTTCCCGATAAGAATGGGCTGGCTTCCTCCTCATAGAACACCTCCACCTCTTCCCCTAATTGATGAGAAATCCTCTCGATCGCTTTGGGATCTACTTCAACCCCCACCATCTCTTTAATATCCACGTGCCCTAAACCAAAAGGCCGATAGGCTCCCACCCTCCCCATAATCCGCCTCAGGCCAGGACTAAAGGAGGTTTCTACAATGTCCAAAACCCTGTCTTTCGGACAATACCCCTCCCCACAACCCTCATCATAATAATAAGCCCGCTTGACCGTCACCGGACCTAAAACGGTTAACACCTCCTTGTCTCGATACTCTTTGAACTCTAAAACATGTCCTCTCTCGCAGGGCAGAGTTCTGCCCCGATAATCACCCCCATCGGAATTTAACAATTTCTCCAACATCAGGCTGCCCACCGAATGCATGGATGAACGAATATGAATCTCAAGGGCTTCCAGATCAACGTGGCCGTGCCTCTCTCGGTCTCTCAAAGACAAAGTCACGATCCGGTCCACTTCCTTTTCAATCTCTTCCTGAAGAACCTCTGTAATTTTTTTTTTAGCTCCCCCTGCTCATGCTTATCCTCTATCTCAGCGACAGGCCGTAATTCACAAATCCTCTCATTGAGCTCAACCAATTCGACACAAAGTTTTAAGAAATCCCGATACTGGGCAGTCTCCTCCTTGTACTTTTGCAATTCCGGACCTAATCTTAAGCTCTTCGCATAGCTCTTCCCTTTAATTGTGGTATTCCATAAATACTGGGGACCATGACCAGGATGGCCTGGCTTGGTACAAATACAGTTTTCCTTGCCACATCTCCGGTAATTGACAGAGATTGTTCCCCGTCTGAAGTCCCCCATCTCTTCCAACTTCTGATATAAAGACTTTCTCTTCGCCTCCAACATCTCCAGAGTTTCTCCCATAAGCACCTCCTATAATCTGATTGCTTAATAAGCATTCAGATTATAGGAGAAATAAAATACTTTGTCAAATCTACCCATATTTTTGTCGTAGACCCAACCGGTTGAGGAGAAATTAATTTATCCAGCAATTAGGGGTTCAGATATTGAGAGATGGGGGGCTAAACCTGAAATCTATGTTTTAATGGTACAAGATCCAGATAAGAGAGAACCATATCCCGAATCGCTAATGAAAAAAGAGTGGCCCAGAACCTATAGCTATTTAACCAAATTTAGATTAGAATTATTATCACGAGGTTCAAAGTCTACTCGTCAATTAGCGGAAAGGACAGCTTTTTATGCAATGTTTGGAATCGGGCCTTACACCATCTCTCCCTATAAAGTAGCATGGAAGGGCTTGGCTAATGATATCGTTGCTGCGGTTGTTTCTCAAACAAAGACTATTTTTGGTTATAAAATGGTAATTCCTTTGAAAACTACCTCATTTTTTGCAACCAACAACGAGACCGAGGCTCACTACCTGTGCTCCGTCATCAACTCAACGCCAATTAGAGAATTTATTAAGTCTTTTTCTTCAGCAGGTAGAGGATTTGGCGCGCCTTCAGTAATGAACCATGTTGGCATTCCTAAATTTGACCTAAAGAATGAATTTCAACAGAAGCTTGCTTATCTATCCAAGACCCTTCACCACTACAAGGAACAAGGCAAGCTTGATAAAATGGAGGGGTTGGAGAAAGAAGTCGACAGTCTCGTAAGTGAATTGTTTGGAATCTTCACTTAAATAGGGTGAGCCTCCATTGTGTGCATTTCAATCAGAAATTCGTATTTTCTTAAACCCAATAGCCTGTTTAGTTGGTAGGTGAAACCCACAAAAATCCCTCCCCCACTCCTAAAGCCCTCAATAGAAATTAGCGAAGAGATCCGTGGGGTAGAAACCTCAAGTGTATTCCTGAGCTGAGCCACAACCTTTATTGACCCAGCGTGAATCCCTGTCCCTTTTGAGTCTCCCCTCCTTTTTCCCCAATTTTTCTTAAAAAAAGTAATACATAGATATAAGTATTTTGGGTAGGGTTTTTCTCCGAAACAGACCGTTTTGAGGCATGTTTGCCTGTTCAGTCGATCTCTTTTCGACTGTTAGACAGGATTAATGCCCTAATGGTCTTTTTTTGTTTTTTGACCCTTTTGGGAGAGTCGGCAAAGATCGACTAAATCGGTTTTTGGCAGAGGTGGGGGGATGCTGGCTTTAGGGCTTGCATTCCTCTTTTTAATCTGAATACAGCGTTAGATTACCCTTTTTAGGGGAGAAAGGAGAAATGAAATGTTCAACAACAAAGAAAGAGAGGTAATTGGGGTATTTTTGCATGACCTTTATCATCACAAAGCGATCATGGCAAAGATGAAGGAGATCACCAAACTTTACGAAGAGGAAGAGCTTCAAGATATAGTTTACGCGCTGAAAGACAACGGAACGCTCAATAAAGATGAGCTGAACTATCTGTTGCGAAAGATCAGCAGACTATATGCGCGGAAGCCTTAATTCTTTTCCCACATCTGGGGCATTGGGGTTCGAGGAGTGTGAATTCTTTCTTTTCGACCTCGATGGATTTGAAGTTGACGGAGGTGTTGTAGAGGTCAATTTCGTTTCCACAGCATCTGGGTTTTTCCTGCCGGATGAAGTTTCCTTCGAAGACCTCCTTGCTGTAAACGGCGATGAGAAGTTTTTCTTCGGGGGTAAGCTTCATATTTTAAATTTACCAAACATTGACCTGAAAATCAAGGGAAAAAGGAGGTGGTCAGCGATGATGCCGGGGGTTTTAAGAAAGATTGACATGAAACTCGATTTTTTATCCCTTCGGCTCAGGATCATTCTACTGACGACGGTTCTTCGTCTCAGTAGAAGGAGGGTGATTTTTTAACGGTCGTTTTCCCGTCATGGGGCCGAGGCTAATGCTTGCGGCCTTTTTTATTGCTCCGTCCGTACAGGAGAGAAAGGAGAACTATCATGAAGCTTATCTTATCCACGGTTGTCCTGTTGGTGTGCTTCCTTCTTTGTTTTCACATGCTGAAAACAACCCTTCAGGGCACAAAGACTCTCATAACCGAGAGGACAAGTATCTACGAAAAGATTCTAAAAGATCAACGCTAACCAGGAGGGGCCGGAGTTAAAGCTTTCGGCCCTTCCTATCACTCCGTTTTGGAGAGAAAGGAAAGAAAAGAAAATGTTTAGACAACAAGCGGAAGCAGTATACCTTAACGACTATTCTCACTACAGCGATGTAGAGCGAAGGTTCCTTGAGGTGCGGGAAAATTATGACAAGGGCGGCCTCGTCGTTAATGGTCAAAAGGTTATGGCGCAAAGGTGCGATCAGCGACAAGGAAAAACAGTATCTTTACGACCGGATCACGAATGAAGAATAATCTTTAACTTTCACATGGAGGACATCGTGAAACCATACTGGATTTACAGTTTACAACAAAAAGCGGTATTGGAAAAATATCCAGGACCCGTTGCCTGGGTGAATTATTGCCAACTGTGCGGCAAGGAAGAGCTGGTATATGAAGGCCCGCTGAACGTGGCGATATACCAATCAAAAAACTTCATGAACATCCATAAGGTCTGCGGACGTGCAACATCTGCCCGTCCGCTTGGATGAAGAATGTTTGCAGTTCAACAGGATCACGAAAGGAGGTGAGACGAATGGGTTATGTGTTTATATCCGGTAATTGCTGGACCTGTGGCGGGCTCTTTACATTCAATCCCGTGAGGGTGCCATCGATAACAGATGGTAGCGGAGTCAGACAGCCAATCTGTCGGAACTGTATTGAGTTGGCGAACAGGATGCGGATGGACAAAGGCATGGAGCCTTTTCCGGTTCCCGTCGATGCCTACGAAGCCTGTGATGAAAACGAGCTTCAATTTTGAGGAGGTGAACACCCATGTCAATCAGAACAATGGGAAAGGCGCTCAATGAAGTAGGGGATGAATGGAGCGTCGAATGTCCTGGATGTGGAAAAGGGATGGAATTCTCTGGCTTTTTCGATCCTGAGGATCCCTACACTTGTGATCATTGTGGTACGGAATTTCAAATCACCCGTATCTGGCTCAACGACCGGGAATATTTTTAATCTCCCGGTCCCATCCTTTTATCCCCGTGGGAAGTATTATTCTAATAATTGGTTTCGTAGGGTCAACCTGAAAAGGCTATGAATTGGGTCAAGAAGTCGAAATATCTCGACTAAACTCATTCATGGTCTTTTTTTTGTCCTGGTTTAATCCGGGAAAATTCAAAGGAGGTGTTAAGAAGTGAGAGAAGATTTACTGAAAAGCAGATACTTTTTAAAAGATGGAGATGGTGTTCCCATCGAAAACTGGGAGGGCCTTTGCCGTCGAGTTGCCGCCGCTATTGCCGGTAATAAAGATGAGGAGAAGGAGTTTTTTGAAGTTCTTTTCGACTGCCTTTTCCTTCCCAACACGCCTACATTAGTCAATGCGGGCAAATCGAAGATGTCTCTTTCTGCCTGTTTTGTCCTGCCGGTAGGTGACTCCATGGAAGAGATATTCGGATCGGTCAACCAGGCGGCCCTGGTGCAAAAGTCCGGGGGTGGAACGGGATTCAGCTTTTCCCGGCTCCGGCCTTCTGGGGACGTGGTCGGTTCAACAAAGGGCATTGCATCCGGACCCTGTTCTTTTATCCGTGTATTCGATACAGCAACGGATGTTTTAAAGCAAGGAGGGACCCGCCGTGGGGCGAACATGGGTATTCTCCGCGTGGATCATCCTGACATAATGGAGTTCGCTGCTCTCAAGAAAGAAGAAGACAGGCTTTCAAACTTCAATCTTTCTATAGGCATTACGGATGAGTTTATGAAGGCTCTTAGGGCCAACGGGGATTTTAATCTTCGCTTTTATGGGAAGGTGAGAAAAACCCTCAAGGCAAAAGAGATCTGGGATGCGATTGTAGATGGCGCTTGGCGCAATGGTGAGCCTGGGGTGATTTTTCTCGATGTAATAAACAGAGTGAACCCCACACCGCATCTTGGGGAGATTGAGGCGACTAACCCGTGTGGCGAAGTTCCACTTCTACCCTATGAAGCCTGTGTGCTTGGCTCCATAAATCTTCCGAAGATGGTAAAAAATGGAGCTATCGATTGGGAAGGGCTTGAAAGGGCGACAAGGGTTGCCGTGAAATTTCTCGACAACATTATTGACATTCAGCACTACCCTCTGCCTGCAATAGAGACAGCGCACAAAGGCAATCGTAAGATCGGTCTTGGTGTGATGGGTTGGGGTGACGTGCTGATAAAGCTTGGCATTTCCTACAATTCAGGGGAGGCGCTTCTTCTCGCCGAGAGGGTCATGGGTTTTATAACCGAGACCAGCGTGAATGAGTCGTCAAAACTTGCTGAGTTGAAGGGAGTATTTCCGAATTGGGAAGGTTCGCTGTGGCACAGAAATGGGTTCAGGGTGCGAAATGCGACCACCACGACCATTGCGCCTACGGGAAGTATCTCTATACTCGCGGGCTGTTCTTCCGGGGTCGAGCCTGTTTTTGACTTTGTTACGGTTCAGAAGAGGCCTGGCGGTGAGTATAAGGTTGTCCACCCTCTTTACGAAGAGTGGGTCTCCCAGAATGGCGATAAAAACCTGCCTCCACACTTTATGACCGCAAAGGAGGTATCTCCCGAGTGTCATATAAAGATGCAGGCGGCCTTTCAGAGACGCACACACAATGCGGTATCGAAAACGGTGAACATAGAAAATGGTTCAACTAGGGAAAATGTTGAGAGGGTCTTCCTTCTCGCTTATGAGCTTGGCTGTAAGGGGGTTACCGTTTACCGGGATGGTTCTCGGAGCGAACAGGTGATTTCTTCTGCAAGTTCTGAGTCGTCAAGATCCGACCACGGAGCAAAGGATATTGTTCCTTCTGTTCTTGAGGCAAAGCGGGTCTGTGTCGAAACGCCCGAAGGAAAGGTCTATTTCAACATCAGTTTTCTGGACGGAAAACCGAAAGAGATATTCATCACCACTCCTGCTGATTCCAAGCACGCTGAGGTGTATGAGTCATTTGCCAGGGTTTTCTCAGTGGCATTGAGAAATAATGTCCCACTCCCCAAACTCACTTCTCAGCTTGAAAAAGCAAATACGAAGTATGGGTCTGTCGTGAGTGTTCCTTATGCGCTTGTTCGGGCGTTTCGGTTCCTCGGTGTCAACGGAGGGGTGAAGTGTCCGGACTGTGGCAAAGAGTTAATCCCCGAAGAAGGTTGCCTCAAATGCCACTCCTGCGGTTTTACCAAATGCTGAACCCTGTTTAATCCACTGATCAAGTCCGTTTAGAGAAAGTTGTGACGTGTATCGTATTGGACGGGAGGTATTCTATCGCCCACGTCCGGACATTGGGGAGAATGTGCGGCTTCACAATGTGGTCGCAAATATCAGGTCTCTCTTATAGGAGGTGGAAAATGCCGCTTGTCATAAGGGCGTTAGGTGGAGGAAAGATTGGGATTTACGACACGGACAAAGACGCTAAAACGGGTAGATGGTGTCAAGCTCCATTGATTCCTGACCGCTGCGATAGATGCTTCGACCCTAAGACTTTAGCCCATTATGAGGCCGAAGGATACAGGGAAGAAGTTGATGAAAAAGGGCGGACTTGGAGATATGGGACTTGTCACCGATGCCGTAGAAAGGAGGTGTGAGGTATGGGAAAGATTTCGTGGGACAAGGATAAGACGCAGTTTCTTGGTCGGAATGGGTATTTTGGCTGCACCGGTTTCGAGTTTGAGAGGCTTCGGTTTACCAAAGGTGACGGGAAGGAATGGCCTGGTTTCCTCGGGGATGTGGTCAGGGTTTACCCTGTGACGACCAGGGAGGAAAGAGGACGTTGCTTTATCGAGATTCCGACGAAGTGGGCTGGTTTATTTTCAAAGGGTTTGGATGCCGAGACTAGAGCGAAGTCGGGAAAGGAGGAAAAGTAAATGGCCTTAGTAAGATGTTCTTTTAGGGGGAAGTGTCCTGTGAAGCCCTGTTCTCACAAGGCGGTCCATGAGTCTGACAATTTTCCGTCAAACTGCGTGGAAATACAGGCAACGTGTAAGGAGACAGGAGAACCTGTCATCTGCCTTCCTGCCAATCGAGAAAAAGAGAGCGGGAAGAAGACTTTTATCGTCTCTGTCAGGGAGGTTCACGTTCAGCCCTATCTGGCGCTGGCTGAGACCCCTGAAGAGGCAATCGAGCTGGTTGCCAATTGTGAAGGCAACATATTGGATGCCGATTTCGAGTTCAGTCACACCCTTGATTCAGACACATGGACCGTCGAGGAGGTGAAATCATGAACAGGTGTAGATGGTTTTTCCATTTGCGCGGACAGGTGTATGCGTATGGACCTGTCGGTCCGATGACCAAAACCGAACTGTTGGAATACTTAAGAGAACAGTGGGGTAACGGTCAGCGCATTCCTTACGGGACACAGGTTTGGAGGACAAGATGAGAGTCAGATTCAGTCGAGCTTTTTTCGACTTTCGACTCTCTCATTAAAAGGAGGTGAATCGTGAAGAGGTATAGGAACAGGTGTAGGTGGTATTTCCATTTTGCGGGACATACGTATGGGCCTATTGGTCCGATCTGTGACATGAGGCTCCAGAAATTGAGCGGGCTATAAGCCTATGATTTTAATAGGTTATAGCCTATGGTGAGTCTGTTCACCATTCCCCATATCACCAGTTCAGGACTGGCAACGGACCTGGACGGGAGCAGGTGATAAACGTATCCTAATCTGGCAGCCATAAACTGGAAAGGGACAAGGGGAAGAGTGGCATGGGTAACGAACAGTAACTTCTTATAAACTCCGTGAAATAGAAAAGGCTAAAGTGGCTGATAAGCCTTAACCAAAATGGTAAATGGGTGGTCATGGTGCTATCGGATCACCATGACAACAGACCATACTCCCATCGGAGAACAGGAAGGCCCTAAACCAATCGTATCTCAATTCTGGGGAACATGGAAACCCTGTTGGACTGTTCCGAAATATATCGGAACTCAACAGCGTGTAAACGCTGCCAATGTCCAGCAGGAATGGGATAAAGGGGAAAAAGCGAAGGCCATCTTGTAATGAGGTGGATAGGGTCTTTTGACCTAACTCGAAAGAGTGCAAACGTCCCTATATAGGTGTGCAGGGAAATTCTACCTTAAAGGAGGTAACGTAATTATGATTAACGGATTAGAGGCAGAAATGCAAAAATGTGATCGTGTCCCTCCATGGACTTCCATCGATTGGAAGAAAGTGGAAAGGAAAGTAACTAACTTTAGAAGGAGAATTTTCAAAGCAACTGAACGAGGTGATTTGAAACAGGTTGCAAACCTGCAAAAACTCGCCTCAAGGTCTTTTGCTGTAAAAGCGCTGGCGATAAAACGAGCTACACAGATCAATAATGGTAAGAATACCGCTGGTATTGATGGTAAAATTATAGATGATCATGCCGGTAGAGAAAAAGTGGCTAACGAGAAAATTGATCTCAATAGCCACAAACCTTTACCTGTCAGGAGAGTTTATATTCCAAAACCTGATAGGTCAAAAAGACCATTGGGAATACCTACCATCAAGGACAGAATAATTCAAGGAATTGGGAAGACTGCGCTTGAACCAGAATGGGAGGCCAAATCTGAGAATAACTCTTTTGGCTTTCGTCCTGGTAGATGCGCCCACGATGCCATTGAAGAAATTCACGCTGCACTAAACAATAGTGCAGTCGGAAGAAATCAATGGATACTGGATGCAGATATTTCCAAGGCATTCGACACAATCAACCATGAATTCATTCTAAAACAGTTGGGAAACTTTCCTGCTAAAGACTTAATTTCCAGATGGTTAAAGGCGGGCTTTGTGGAATATGGGAAAACCCATGAAACCACAATAGGAACTCCCCAAGGTGGAGTAATAAGTCCTCTTCTGGCAAACATTGCATTAGATGGACTTCAGAAACATCTGGGTAAGGGATACCGATACGTCCGCTATGCCGATGACTTTGTCATTATGGCAAAGACCAAACAAGCCATTGAAGAAATTAAGCCAAAGGTAGAACAATGGCTCCTTAAGCGTGGGCTGAAACTGAATGATGAGAAAACCAAAATTATACATCGAGAAGAGGGATTCAACTTTTTAGGATTCCATATCAGAATGTATAAAAATGGAAAACTCATCATCAAACCTCAAAAGGAAAAGATTAAAGGACTTCTTGATAAAATCAGGACTTGGCTTGATGAACACAAACAAGTCAAAACTGAAACTGTCATCGAGAAACTTAATCCAATCCTCAGAGGATGGGCCAATTACTATCGCTTTATATGTAGTAAGAAAACATTTTCTAATATTGAACATAAAGTTCGTTGGATATTATGGAAATGGGCCAAAAGAAGACATCCAAACAAATCCAAATCCTGGATTCTCAATAAATATTATGAGAAATCCGGTAAAGAAAGTTCGATGATCTTCAAAGGGTTATATCGGATCAATAAGATCCCTATAGTCCGCTACATCAAAGTGAAGGGTAATGCCAGTCCTGATGACCCAAAATTATTAGAGTATTGGGAAAACAGGGGTAAAAGGCTCGGCAAAGTTCAATTTGCAAGAGGTAGCACACGTTACCTATTAGCAAGAAACCAGAATTGGAAGTGTTACTTGTGTGGCAACTGGCTTATGAATGGAGAAGATGTTCATGTCAATCACATTATACCCAGAAATGAGGGTGGAAGTGATGATATATCGAACAAGATTATCTATCATGAGTCATGCCACTATCAATGGCACTCGAACAGGAATAAGAACAAGTTGCGTGCCGCTTGAGCCGTGTGAAGGGAAACTTTCAAGCACGGTTCTGAGGGGAGGGGGGATGGTGACATCCTTCCCTTACCCGACGACCAAGGGCAACCTACTCAAATACTTGCGAGACCAATGGAGTAACGACGACGGTAAGCGCGTTTCCTATTGGCCGCAGGTTTAAAGGAAAGGAGGTCTTTTTATGGGTAACTGGAAATTGTGGATTGAGAAGTTAGCCGAGAGGATTTCAATGGACATATTCAATTCCGGCGATGATCCCCTCGACAGTGATGAGGCCGAGCGGATCGGAAGGCTCCTTGCTCTTGAGCTTGATTTTCGGCAAGGCAATCTCAACAGCGAGGAGTATGAGGAAAACCTTTTAAGAGTCGAAAGGAGGTAGGAATATGTCAATAAGAGCACACAGAGTTGAGGAAATCAAGACAAGCGGGGAATCATTCAACCTCTGGCATGACGAAAAAATAATTAAATGGCTTGAGAAAAAAACATTCTTTTTCGAGTCATTAAACGAAGATCTTTGTGGATTTGCGGAGGTTGAAGTCGATGATCTTAAGGCAATGCTTTCTGAGATCGGCGGACAGATAAGTGAGCGCCAAAGGAAATCAATTGAAGACGACATCAGAATTGCCGCGGGACAAGATAGCTGGTACATCCGCTATTACTGCTTTTGACATTCGGGCGATATCACCATTGTCCGAAGGGGGAGTGATCATTAAAGGTCCACTCCCCCTTTTTTATTAGAAATAGAGGTGAGACGATGAGTCTGTTTGAAATTTATTTCTGTGTTCTGGAAAGGAGTGATGACGATGAAGCTGATAACGAAAGGGTTGGCGAAAGAGTTTAAAAAGATTGGCAGGCAGAATGGGGTCAAGGATCCCATTGTGATTGCGAAGTTTTTCAATCCAATAGGCTCCGGGACATGGTATGCCACTGCATTTGACCCCGAGGAGCGGTTGTTCTTCGGCTATGTTTCCATCTTTAGCGACCACAATGATGAGTGGGGGTCTTTCTCCCTCGATGAACTGGAGTCGGTAAGGATTTCCTCTCTCCGGTTGAGCATTGAGAGGGATATATATTTTGACCCTCAGCCAATTTCAAAAGTATGTCCGAAGGCAATCCTTTGATCGGGAGATAAGGGGGCGTGGATGAGCGAAGATCGGTGGGCCGGAACGACACCATAACCAACCTAGGTCGCCTTGTGTGACCAGGGGCGGGTTCGGCAAACAACCTGGCGCCACGGATATGCGTAATGGCAGGTCACGTGGGATCATGTCGGGGAAGATGGACACTGTGAGAGCTAACAGGGCGCCCTTTAAAGATGGGGAAGCCACAGGATTTACTGTTTTGTTCCTGTGGCTTTTTAATTATTCCAGAGGGAAAGGGGGTGAAACAATGGCAAGGCAGTTTCGTATCTATTACGCAAAGAGTCCTGTGTTTTTGCCGAATCCCGGACTTAGAAGATCGAATCTTGGAAATACGCACGTGTGGCTCGTGGATTTGGAGGCAGAAAATCTTGATGACGTGTTCGACAAAATGCAGGGGGAGGTGTGGAGTCCCAATGGAGAAGCAAAAGATTTGATCTCTACCAGGGGACTTCGCCATACATCGATGTCTGTTGGCGATGTGATTCACGACGTAAAAGCTGATAGGTATTTCGAATCGGACATGATCGGGTTCAGGGAAATCCCATAAAAGGAGGTCAAAACGATGGCAAAGAAAACGACGATCACCTTTGGAACACCGTGGTTAAACGAATTCTGTTGTGTGTGTGGTCGAAGTGTCAGGCCTGGTTCCGGATTGTTTGCGAACAGGATTCCCGACGGAAACAGCATAATCGTAAGGGCCGAGATGGGTCGTCCCTATCCGGAGGGAGATTTTGTCTGTGCCGAATGTGACGGAGTGACCAGTGATGATTGATCGAAAAAACTTAAATTGGAGGTGATGTGAGATGGAGTTTGAATATCAGGAAATTTGCGATCTGCCGTATCACACAGAACCTGATGTGTTCTACGAAACCCGAATGCGAAAGGCTATGCGGGTAAGAGAACTAAGGGACTATGCTTGCATGGTGTTTGGCAAGGGGAATAATGAGTTGACAGTCCAGGATCTGAAGCTCGCCTTCCTTCACAGGTTCCCGTTCTGCATTTTGATCGACGGGAATGACCATCTGTGACATGAAGTCTCAGAATTTGAGCGGGCTATAAGCCTATGATTTCAATATGTTATAGCCTATGGTGAGTCTGTTCACCATTCCCCATATCACCAGTTCAGGACTGGCAACGAACCTGGGCGGGAGCAGGTGATAAACGTATCCCAATTCGGTAGTCACGCCGGAAAAGGAGCAAGGGGAAGATTGGCATGGGTAACGAAAAGTAACTTCTAATAAACTCCGTTATCCCGAAAAGGCTGAAGTGACAAAACAAGCCTTAACCAAAAGGTAAATGGGTAGTCATGGTGCTATGGTTTCACCATGACAACAGATTATATTCCCATCGGAGAACAGGAAGGCCCTAAACCAATCGCATCTCAATTCTGGGGAACATGGAAACCCTGTTGGATTGTTCTGATATATTTTCAGAACTCAGCAAAGTGCAAACGATGTCAATGTCCAGCAGGAATGGGACTGGGGAAAAAGCGAAGGCCATCTTGTAATGAGGTGGATAGGGTCTTTTGACCTAACTTGAAAGGGTGCTGACGTCCCCTATATGGGTAGCAGGAAAATCTAACCTTAAAGGAGGATACAAAATTATGATTAACGGATTAGAGGCAGAAATGCAAAAATGTGATCGTGTCCCTACATGGACTTCTATTGATTGGAGGAAAGTGGAGCGGAAAGTAACCAACCTGAAACGGAGGATTTTCAAAGCAACTGAACGAGGTGATTTGAAACAGGTCGCAAACCTGCAAAAACTTGCCTCAAAGTCTTTTGCTGTAAAAGTGTTGGCGATAAAGCGAGCTACACAGATCAATGATGGTAAAAAGACCCCTGGTGTTGATGGTAAGATTATAGACGATCATGCTGGTAGAGTGAAAATAGCCAATGAGGAATTTGACCTCAACAGCTATAATCCTCCTCCTGTCGTGAGAGCTTATATTCCAAAGAAACCCAAGAAGTTGAAAAAGTCGTTAAGAAGGAGACTTAAACTTTCTAACGAACCTATGAGACCCTTGGGAATCCCCACCATCAAAGACAGGATAATTCAAGGAATTGCTAAGACTGCTCTTGGACCAGAATACGAGGCCAAATTTGAGGCTAACTCATTTGGCTTCCGTCCTGGTAGATGCGCCCATGATGCCATCGAGGAAACCTTCAATGCGCTAAGGAATGGTGTTGCAGGTGGAAATGAATGGATTCTGGATGCAGATATTTCCAAGGCATTCGACACAATCAACCATGAGTTTATTCTGAACCAGTTGGGAAACTTCCCTGCTAAAGACTTGATTTCCAGATGGTTAAAGGCGGGCTTTGTGGAAATTGGAAAAATCCATGAAACCACAATAGGAACTCCCCAAGGTGGAGTAATAAGTCCCCTCTTGGCAAATATTGCATTAGATGGACTCCAGAAACATCTTGGTAAAGGATACCGATACGTCCGTTACGCTGACGACTTTGTCATCATGGCAAAAACTAAGCAAGCCATTGAAGAAATCAAGCCAAAGGTAGAACAGTGGCTCCTTAAACGTGGACTGAAATTGAATGATGAGAAAACTAAAATTATACATCGAGAAAAGGGATTCAACTTTTTAGGATTCCATATCAGAATGTATAAGGATGGAAAGCTCATCATCAAACCCCAAAAGGAAAAGATTAAGGGACTTCTTGGCAAGATCAGGACTTGGCTTGATGAAAATAAACAAGTCAAAACTGAAGCAGTCATTGAGAAACTTAATCCAATCCTCAGAGGTTGGGCTTATTACTATCGCTTTGTATGTAGTAAGGAAACATTTTCCAATATTCAATATAAAGTTCATTGGATATTATGGAAATGGGCCAAGAGAAGACATCCAAACAAATCCAAATTCTGGATTCTCAATAAATACTATGAGAAATCCGGTAAAGGAAGTTCGATGACCTTCAAAGGGATATATCGGATCGATAAGATCCCTATAATCCGCTACATCAGAGTGAAGGGTAAGAATAGCCCTGATGACCCAAAATTATTAGAGTATTGGGGAAATAGGGGTAATAGGCTCGGTAAAGTCCAATTTGCAAAAGATAGCACACGCTACTTATTAGCAAGAAACCAGAATTGGAAGTGTTACTTGTGTGGCAACTGGCTTATGAATGGTGAAGAAGTTGATATTAATCACATTATACCTGTTAATGAAGGTGGAAGTGATCATATATCAAACAAAATTATCTATCATGAGTCATGCCACTATCAATGGCACTCGAACAGGAAAAAGAACAAGTTGCGTGCCGCTTGAGCCGTGTGAAGGGAAACTTTCAAGCACGGTTCTGAGGGGAGGGGGGATGGCGACATCCTTCCCTTACCCGACGAAGTGACCGTGAAAAAGTACAATGGGGAGTGGATTTTGTCATGTGATTGCAAGGCATGGATTTTCAACCGTTACGGAAGAAAATGCAAGCATACCGATCAGATGGAGAAAATTCTCGGAGAAGGGAGGTGACTTGGATGACCGAAGTGAAGCTTGTTGTGACCGTATCCGGTGGCTTGATTCGGGACATTTTTTCAAATGTTCCGGCGCAGGTCTTAATTTTGGATTGCGACACGGAAGGATTTGATCGTTTAAAGACGATCAGAGACTGGGATTTTAAAAAAGGCGCTCCGACCGAGGAAACGTTTAAAGTGTTCGATGCAATGCCCCTCGATGCTTCCGTTAATCCCGCTGCCGTGAACCATTTCTTCAATGAGATGGAAGAATCGAAAGGAGGCGATAATAATGCACTATGATGAGGGTCTGAAGTATGCGATTCTCGCGTTGTCATTTTTCAGGAGCAGGAATGTCAGAGCGCCCCGGTTCAAGAATCCGAATAAGGCGCACGCTGGCTTGACAGTTTCGCGCCGTATCGAGAGAGTGAGAACGGCTCGCAAGTATGTCCTCCTCGCCCGAAAATGGGGCTGGAGGGGTTCTATTATCACAACCGTAATGGAGCTAAACGCTACCAAGAAAGGAGGTTAGGGCAATGGGTTACTACTCAACGTTGCGAAAGTGTGGCACGGTAAAGACTCCTCTTTCCATTGAGGAATTTATGAACAAATGGAATGAGGCAATCAACTCAGCCATCGGAACAGACGAAGAAGGATACCTCGATTTTTACATCTGGAAAATGGACAGTGACGAAGATGGGTTTCGCTTCTTCTCCATTGATATGGATGACTGGTCCGCGAAACACTATGCCGACAGATTGCTGGCAAAATTCATTTCCAGCGCGATAGCTCCCGACGCATCCTGTATCTTGGAATTTTCTGGAGAGGAAGGATGTCAATGGGGATATTACGTCCAGCGGAAGACCGTCAAAGACATCGAATATGTCATGATGGTGGATGGCAAACCCATCAAAGGAGGTGAATAGGCAATGAAGGATTACTGCACTCAGAATAATGGAAACTGCTCGAGCTGTAGCCTGGTTAATTACGGAAGGGACTGCCTGAACTTCCCCCTCGATGAAGAGAGGGAATGGTTCGCAATCACACAGGAGAGCGACAGTGATTAAATAAACCACTATTAGCCATTGTGAGGTCCATATTAGGCCCCGGTGATTTAGTCCCGCCTTTGGCGGGACTGAGTTTTATCATCGGGGTTTTCTTTTCCCTCACCAAAGGAAAAAAGGAGGTAAATATGCCGATTAGAAATAGTTCTACGGGAATGAAGGGGGTCGTCCTGTTCGCTGACGATGCGGGAAACCCGATAGCCGTATCCTGTAAGGTGTGCGGCTCCTTCACGCTGGACACGGAAAGTTGTCTTTGCACCCCCTGTTATATGGGCGAGTTCATCAAAAACTTCGCAAACTTCACAAACTTCACGTCGCCGTTCATACGGCAAGGAGGACAGAGATGAAAAATCTCACGAAACTAAAAAGACTGATGATGAGTAAGGAAAGCGGAAGCTACAACGAGGATTTCAAGGAGAAGTTCCGAAACACCGGAAAGAAGGCCATGACGGAGCTTGCCTTACTTCTCGACTTCAATGAGTTTGGCGTCGATTTTAACCCCGGAGGTATCGCTGTAAGCGGTGATCTCAGGCTGATGGGAATGTGGAGCAAAGGCAATGGCGTCTATATCACCATGAACAAGGATTTCCCTGGCAAGCCATGGGGTGATGTTCTTTTTCGTCACATCGATCACATGAGGGACTTTACCGGGGGGCCGAATAACTACTTCAAGTTCAAGCTTCTCGGTGATCCTGAGGCCCTGCGTAAGTTGATTACCAGTCTCAGGAATGACAACGGTCACGATTTGATCGTGAAAAGCCTCCATGATGCAGTAGCGGAGTGTTCTTGTGGACGTTGGAGCTTCTGTGCAACCGGGATGCTATCGAGAGAGGCAATCGAAGAGGAGTTTAACTGGCATAGAGCGAGTCTGGGTTTTGTGCCTCGGATGTCCGAGGGAACCCCTGATCTCAAGGGCGCATAGTCGCAAAAGGAGGATTCAATGAACGAAAAGGTCAACCAGGCATTAGAAGGTATCTTAGCCAGGTTTGAGTCCGGAGAAATCCCGGAGGCAATTGCCTACTCGGTTTTTCCTGGTGCAGATATTCCATCGGCAAAGTGGTCCCTGATGAACCGGATACTCATGATCGTTTCCGGCACGAGGGATGCCAGGGGCTTCCGGCAATGGAATGAGGTCGGACGCTATGTCAAAAAGGGGGCCAAAGCGTTTCACATTCTTGCCCCGCGGTTCGTCAAGAAGGAATCCAGAACTAACCGTGGTCGATCCTCTTCGACAGAAGATGAGGGTATCGAGGAATTCACCTCTGAGGATGTGATGTCCCAAAAGACACCCTCAAGGAATCGAGAAGAGAAGATAATATCAGGCTTCCTTACGGTTCCGGTATTTCGGGTCGAGGACACGGAAGGCGAACCCCTCGCTGACTTAGAGAATTTAACTCTCCCGCCTCTCCCCTTATCGGAGGTGGCGGAAAGTTGGGGCGTGCCGGTCAAGGCAATCCCAGGAAATTACAGTATCCGGGGGGCCTTTAGCATCTCGAAGAACGAGATAACCCTTGCCACGGAAGAGGAGACGGTGTTTTTTCACGAACTGGCTCACGTTGCTCATCAGAAACTCTTTGGTAAGGTGTGACATGAAGTCCCAGTATTTGAGCGGATAAGTCTATGATTTTAATAGGCTTCTATCTATGGTGAATCTGTTCACCATTCCCCATATCACCAGTTCAGGACTGGCAACGGACCTGGGCGGGAGCAGGTGGTAAACGTATCCTAATCTGGTAGTCA
>Ga0207951_100174_pt1 | contig 41385 bp, 44 predicted proteins | sample Subbio12Aug_8Bad_FD_184830 | JGI IMG/M metagenome (GOLD analysis project Ga0207951, IMG submission 184830) | Serpentinite rock and fluid subsurface biosphere microbial communities from McLaughlin Reserve, California, USA - CR12Aug_8Bad (SPAdes) | ecosystem: Environmental > Terrestrial > Deep... | reverse complement strand
ATAATCCCGGCCACTATCAGTGCGCCGCCCGCTATGCCGATGGTGCCGAGACGGTCGCCTGCCAGTAAGTAGCCAAAGACCGCCGCAAAGACCGGTTCGGCGGAGAAGATGAGGGCGGTATGGGTGGAACTTGTAAATTGTTGCATACGGCATTGCAGGTAGAACGCTAGGGCGGTGGCCAATAAGCCGGTCATACCGATGGCCAAGATGACGGATGGAGGAAAGTTCGCGGGGGGTGCTTCAAAGAACAAGGCCATTGCCCAAAAGTTGGCCGCGGCCAGCATGGTCATGCCCAGAGCAAAGGAGAGAGGGTTAATGTTTTTCGCCCGCCTCCCGATGGTGATAATTTGCAGGGCGAAACTCACTGCACAGCCAAGGACCAACAAATCACCGAAGTTCAAGGGGTTGCCGCCTGTGCCACTGAGAAAAAAAAGACCGAGGGTAGCGAGTATTACCCCTGCCGCAACTTGCTTGGGCGGCCAAGCCCGATTGCGCAGGCTAACTATGAGGGGGACTAGGACCACCGATAGCCCGGTGATAAAGCCGGCACGCGACGCCGAGGTATAGAGCAGGCCGGTAGTCTGCAGGGCAAAGCCCGCGGTCAACATGAGGCCGGGCAGGAGGGTCAGACGCCAGCCTTGGCGGAGTCCCGCTATCGTTTGGGGTAGCAAGGCGAGGGCTAGGGCGGCCAGGGTGAAACGGGAGGCGAGAAAGTAGAAGGGTGTGATAGAGTTCATCGCCTCTTTGACGATGGTAAATGTAGCCCCCCAGATGACGGTAACAAAGAGCAGCGACAAATCGGCCTTCCACTGTGGCCAAGTTTCATGTGGCAAATTCTAACCCCCTTTCGCCTATTTTAGCATACCCATGGACTTGACTTCTTGTTTATGGCCCTGTACTTTATTATTGTAGGCGAAATACTAGGGGGCATGAACATGGGCACAGCGACGACCCCATCAGCCAGCGCACCGATTACATTTCATGATTTAGGGCATGAACCAGAAAAGGGCGAGATCCGCTCCCAAGTATTGCGCTTAGCGCTGCCGGCGATGGCGGAGCAGGTGCTCATGACCTTGGTTAACATCGTCGACATGATGATGGTGGGGAGTTTGGGCGCGGGGGCCATCGCCGCGGTGGGCCTCAGCAATCAACCCATGTTTACTGCCCAAGCCCTATTTTCCGCAGTCACGGTCGGCAACACCGCCCTCATTGCGAGGCTTATGGGTGCGAGAGACATCCCCGGCGCGAACCATGCCGCCAGGCAATCATTCACCTTGGCGGTGCTGCTTTCCGGTCTGTTGGCCGCTGGTGTGTACTTCGCCGCACCCCTAATCATTGCCTTCATGGGCGCTGAGCCGGCTGTTGCGCCTAACGCTATCATGTATACCCGCATAGTGGGCACCAGCCTGCTTTTTTCCCTCATTACCGAAAGTGCCGTAAAGCCCCTTGCTTCAGCTATGGGGATATAAGGCGCAAGTTGTTTTTTATACCACGATGTGGTATAATTAGATAATCCATCTTTGATGGCGACATGCACAAGTCGTTAAAACGCCTGATCTTTGAAAACAGTATGCGGTTGCACAAAAATTGCTTTGTGCGTAAAACTGTAAGCACAGTCTGGCACGACATTAAACTGCCTATGATAGATGGTAATAGTCTATCAGCCCAGACAGCTAATATGCTCTGGTCTGGGACGGGCTGATGGCACAGCCCTGAACTTGGGGTCATACTCCGATACCAGAAATGGACCTCGGTTTAATCACCCAAGAATCCTCTGCCTTTAGGCATGGGGAGTGTCAAGATTATCTTAAACGGCGTGCTGCGCGGCGCAGGTGATATGAAAACCCCGATGCGGGTAAATATCATCGCCAATCTCATCAATGTGGTGGGTAACTACCTGCTCATCTTCGGTCACTTCGGTTTTCCGGCGCTTGGCGTGGCAGGGGCGGGCTATGCAACGCTATTTAGCCGCTTCGTAGCCATGCTCCTGGTTGTTGGAGTGTTTTTCTCCGGCAAGTGCGTTCTTTGCTTGCGCCTTAAGGACAGTTGGCGGCCGGACCTAGCGGTCATGCGCCGCATTTTGCGTGTTGGTTTGCCGGCTTCAGGCGAGCAATTGACCATGCGTTTTGGGATGATGCTTTTTGCCCGCATCGTGGCTGGCTTAGGGACGGTGCCGTATGCGGCACACCTCCTAGCCATAAATATCGAGGGGATTTCGTTCACCCCCGGCATGGGCTTCGCCATGGCCTCGACCACTTTAGTGGGGCAGGCGCTGGGTGCCGGGCGGCCGGACTTGGCCAAGAAATTTGGCCTTGAGGCTAGGCAGCTCGCCATGATGTTCATGGGGACGGTTGGCATCATTCTCTTTTTATTTCCGGCGCATCTTCTGCGTTTATACACAAACGACCCCGAGGTAGTGCGTCTCGGGGTCATCTGCCTGCGCATCATAGCTTTAGTACAGCCCATGATGGCATCGAATTTTGTCATGATGGGTTCACTGCGCGGCTCAGGCGATACGCGCTTCGTCATGTTCATCACTCTAATCGGCATATGGGGCGTGAGGGTGACACTCGCCAACCTGCTGGTCAATTATCTCGGGTGGGGGTTAACCGGCGCGTGGATCGCCATGTCGCTCGATCAAGTGACGCGGGGTCTATGTGCTTACTGGCGTTTTAATCACGGCGGTTGGCAAGATGCTCGCGTCTAGTCCTACTAAAACAAAAGGGTCTGTCCCCTCTGTTTGCCTAAGCCGCAACTATCGTCAAGGGATTTGGGGTGGCACAGCATCCTAGGTAGCGGCGTGACATGGCACGCCGACCCTCCCAGATCGTAACCAAAACCGCCGAGGTCGCCGGCTTTGTGTGCCGGCGCTACATTGTCCTAACATCCTAGTTGTCGGAGCACCACGGCCGCAGACCCTGTATTGACAAGGACATAGCCGTATTCTTTTCGCAATGGACTGTCAAAGGCGGGGTTATATCATGGTTCCAGTACAACTGCCACGCCGGACATGGCCGTGGCAGTTAGGGGAGTTTGCAGTCTAAGTGTGGGCAGGGTAAGTTTCTATGCCCAGTGTATCGCCGACTTTAGTGCCGGACGCTATGACTCGGCCGGCGGGCACCTCTAAGGCATATCGAGCGGTTCGGTACACTTTACTAATGCGCCATGGTTTTATTCCCATTTCTATCCCTACCACTCGGCAGTGCCGATCGACAAAGACCACGTCAACCGGGAAGCGCATGAAGCAAGTGTGGACGGCGCGACAGGGTGTTAAGAGCAGTCCCGCGGTGGCTTTGATGCTTGTTCTGAACATTAATCCGCAGAGACGCCCAAGGAAGGTAGAGGCAATGTCGACCTCCTGGCACACGACAGCCTGACGTGAGTAATTGTAGATCACAGTTCCTCCTACATAGCGGCGAATTGTTTAATTATCTGGAGCACCGCGGGGCCGAGCAAGACAATAAATAAGGTGGGAAAGATGAACAGCACTAACGGGAAGAGCATCTTGACCGGCGCCTGCATGGCCCTTTCTTCAGCCACTTGGCGGCGGCTCTCACGCAGGCTGTCGGCTTGTAACTGCAGCACATTGTTGATGCTCACTCCGAGCTGGTCGGCTTGAATAATGGTGCCCACGAAGGACTGTAGTTCTTTCACCCCTGTGCGCTTCGCTAAGGCCTTCAAAGCGTCCCGGCGCAAGACGCCCATCTTGATTTCATGCAGTACTAATTGCATCTCTTGAGGCAGGGGGCCGGCCATTTTTTCGGTGACTTTTAAAAGGGCGCTGTCAAAACCCAGCCCGGCTTTAACGCTGACCGTGAGTAGGTCGAGCACATCGGGCAAAGCCCGCAGGATAGCAAGCTGTCTTGTGCGGATGGTTTGGCGGAGATTAAGGTCAGGCAACAAGGCTCCTCCACCGGATAGCAGCAGGAGTTTGCCGACCGCCGATAGTCCTTGACTTTCTCCGGCCAGCGACCAGAGGGCACCGAGTAGCGCGCCGCCGACGGCGGCGACCAGGTACCAGCCCGCGTATTGCTCGGCTGTAACCCCAAGCCCGGCGAGGATGAGGCGCTGGGCGAGGGCATCCTTCAAGGCAGTCGGCGCCAGCCTCTGCAAGGAACGACCGGCGGCACGAAGCAAAGGGTAGAATGTGCGTCGAAGAAGCGGAGACTCCATTTCTGTCAGTTCAGCGGGGGCAAGCGACAGCTGCAGCGCTCTGACGCCGTCAAGGCGGGTCTCCAATTGCAGGCGTTGCGCATAGCGGTAGCGCAGAGTCCATAAGCCAACGCCCAGAGTGAATCCAAAAAGGGCAAGGGCGATGATGGCGGCCATGGCAATCCCTCCTCCTACATTTCCACCTTGATGATTTTATTGATAAGCACCATGCCGATGATTTGACTGACCAGTCCCATAAGAAGCATCGCCAGCCCTAAGGGTTCGGTCCAAAGCAAGCTGATGTAGTCCGGGTTCATGAATTGCAGGGCGAGAAGCAACAAGAAGGGCAGCCCGGCAATGACCATGCCGGATAATCTCCCCTGGGCGGTCAGGGTGCGCAATTTCACTTTCTGCTGTTGTCTTTGGCGGATGGTGGAGGCGATACTGTCGAGAATGCCGGCTAGGTCTCCGCCTACTTGGCGTTGAATGAGGATTGCCGTGACCACCAGGTCTAGGTCAGGGCTGGGAACTCGCGCCACCAGCCCTTGCAGGGCTTCCTCCACTGTCAGGCCTAAACCAATTTCCCGTAAGGTGCGCTTTAATTCTGCACCCAGGGGGTCGGGCATCTCGCGGCCGGCGAGGTCTAGCGCTTGGAACAGGCTATTCCCCGCCCGCAGGGCATTGGCCGAGAGGGTGAGCATTTCAAAGAGTTGGCCTTCGGTTGACCGCAGGCGCCGCCGGAGGTGGCTTTGCAACAACTGTGAAGGCACTTGGCTGCCGAGCAAGGCGCCGAGCACGAGGCCCAAGTAAGACCAAGTCAAAGCTCCCAAAAGGGCTCCGATGAGCGCACAAAGACCGATGCCCACTACCATTTCCTCGCCCTTGAGCATGACTCCGGCCTGTTGCAAGGTGGCGGTGTAGCGCCGGCTGAGATTTCTGGGGGCCAGCTTGCTCAAGGCCCGGCGCAAGCTAGACGGACCTTTGTCCCTAGGGGTTCGCTCCGCTTTAGGGTTGCGATTTTCGGTACTGTATTCTTTTAGGCGTAGTATCACCGCATACCGCCGCCGATAGAGCCCCCTGAGCAAAGCCCAGAGGGCCAGCCCCGTGGTCAGACCAGCCGCAATTGCCAAAAATAGAGTCATGACCTCGCCTCCTACTTGGGATGAAAGATGTCCGGCGGCAGCTGGGCATGGGCATCTACCAATTTTTCGTAGAATCTCGGGCGTATACCCGTCGGTTTAAAATCGCCACTGATGCGGCCGCTGGGGTCGCGCCCAGTCTGCACGAAGACGAAGATGTCCTGCAGGGTGATGATGTCGCCTTCCATGCCCACTACTTCGCAGATGTGGGTAATTTTTCGAGTGCCGTCGCGCAGGCGGGATTGCTGCACGATGAGGTCAATGGCGGAGGAGATTTGCTCGCGAATGGCGCGCACCGGCAAGTCCATGCCGGCCATGAGCACCATCGTTTCTAGCCTGGCGAGCATGTCGCGCGGAGTGTTGGCGTGGCCGGTGGTGAGCGAGCCATCGTGACCGGTGTTCATGGCCTGCAGCATATCTAAGGCCTCGCCGCCCCGCACCTCACCAATCACGATGCGGTTAGGACGCATGCGCAAGGAGTTGCGCACCAGGTCGCGGATGGTTACGGTGCCCTTGCCCTCGATGTTTGGCGGGCGAGTCTCGAGCGTCACCACATGTTCTTGCTTTAGCTGCAGCTCGGCCGCATCCTCAATCGTAATAATTCGTTCGTCGGAGGGAATGAAGGAAGAAAGGCAGTTAAGAGTGGTGGTTTTGCCGCTGCCTGTGCCCCCCGAAACGACAATATTTAAGCGTCCCAGAACACATGCTTGCAAAAACTTGGCCATGCTCGGGCCTAGGGTGCCAAAGGTAATCAAGTTTTCTATAGTCAGGGGGTCGCGGCTAAACTTGCGGATGGTCATGGTGGGCCCCTTGAGGGCTAGGGGAGGGATGATGGCGTTGACGCGCGAGCCGTCCGGCAGACGGGCATCCACCATGGGGGAACTCTCGTCAATGCGCCGACCGAGGGGAGCCACGATTTTCTCTATCACCTGCATGACATGTTCGCTGTTGCGGAAGGTGACCGCAGATAATTCCAGTCTTCCCCGGCGCTCCACATACACTTGCTGGGGGCTGTTAATCATAATTTCGCTCACATCATCATCATTTAACAAACCGGTAATGGGCCCGAAGCCGAGGACTTCGTCACCGAGTTGTTGAACAATGCGCTGGCGATCCTGCCTAGTGATGATCAAGCCGCTGTCCTGCATCACTCGATCGGCAATTTCGGCGATGTGGGCCTTAATTTCTCCTTCGCGCTCAGCGTCGCTAAGCAGTTCTGGCCTTACTTCGGCGATGATGCTTTGGTGGATGGCCTGCTTAAGAGCCCTTTCGGGGTCGGCGGGCGGGGGCAGATTCTTGCGCGACGAACCAATGTTCGTCGGCTTGTCCTGTGCGGTTTCTAGGCGCCGCAAGAGGGAGGTCATCTTGCTTTACGGCGGCGCCAAAAGCCCGTCGCTTCCTCCTCCTGTGCTCGCGGGGCGATATGCTCATCTACCAAGTCACGCATGCGCCGCGCCAGCTTAGATTCGGCTTGGTCGAGCACAAAGGGAATGCCGCGATTAGTGGCGATAACGGCGGTCTGCTCGTCAGTCTGGATATAAAAATTGATGGGGCGCCCCAAGGTACTTTCAAGGTCCTTAAATTTTATACCGTAGTCATAGCCGGCGCGATTGATAATGGTAAAGAGCTTGTCAGTGGGATAATTCAGCCGTTTCATGAGCTCAAGCGACAGTTTCATGTTCTTCAGGGCGGCTATGTCCATCGTGCCCACCATCAAGATGCGGTCGGCGGCGTCTAAAGCCATGAGGGTCAAATCCTGAAAATTGGCTGGAATATCGACAATCACATAGTCAAACATGTCGCGCAGGGTGGAAAGAAGCTGGGCGACATGCTCGGGAGTGATGTACTCGGCGTGTTCGGGCGAAAGAGGTGCCGGCAAGACTTTGAGTCCGCTGGGGTGGTTTTGCAAGTAGGGTAAAATGGTATCTTTGTCGAGGGTGTTTTCGCTGACCAAGTCACTGATGGTGCGGCGCGGTACTAAGCCCAGCAAAACGCATACATCACCAAACTGGAGCGACAAATCCACCACGCAGGTGCGCAGTCGGCGCTCGGTGGCCAGTACAGCTCCAATGTTGACCGCGAGCGTCGTCTTACCCACGCCGCCCTTAGGGCCGAAGATGGCCAGGACCTTGCCCGGCCGCTTGGCCGATTGCTGTTGGGCTGGGCCGACCATATTCCTTCGCCGCTGGGCTTCCCGCTCCCAAGTTCTTTGGATGCATTCAGCCAACTCGTCGGCGCCAAAGGGCTTGACCAAGTAGTCTTTCGCCCCGGCAATCATCGCCTTGCGCAGGTACTCCATCTCTCCCTGCACCGAAATTACTATTACCACGGTCTCCTGATGAACGGCGCAAATCTTCTCCGTGGCGGTGATGCCGTCCATGCCCGGCATGTTGATGTCCATTAAGACGATATTGGGGCGTAGCAGATTTACTTGGCTGATAGCGGCCTCGCCATGTTCAGCCTCACCCACCACTTGCATGCCGACAGAGAGCTCGAGCAGGCGACGTATGCTCTCGCGCGTGGCGGCGGCATCATCAACGATGAGCACGGTTCTGTGTTTGTCGGGCATGGCAACTCCTCCTATTCTTAGCGTTCGATGATGGTCTGGCCGGTGATACCCTGGGTGGTGACCTTGAGGTGGTCGGCCACGGGCCTTAATAACAGTCGTATTTTGCCATAATCCTCCGCCCACACCAGGCGTTCGGCTTGCTCAGGCGTAACCTCAAGGGTCATAGTTTCGGCCGCAGCCGAGGGGGTGGCGCCGGGTGTTACCGCTTCGCCGACAGCCAGGACGCGGATATTTTGCAGCACAAGGCTAGAGGCAGGTGTTCTCTCCTGGGTAGGTAAATCGTAGCTGACGATGATGTCGACAAAATCCCCCGGGCGCACTTGGTTGGCGACCGCAATTTGCTCATCGATGCGGATGCTCATCGCCCGGTACCCCAAGTTAAGCAAGAAGGAGAGGCCTGATTGGGCAGCGGAGGCAAATAAGCGCGGGGTGATAATTTGCTCCCCCTGTATTATAGGCTGAATGGTAAAGGCCCCCACGACCTCGCTTTCGTGTCGGACCGAGCTCTGGTGCCTTGTGCCGATGGGGATGCGCACCACCGTGACCATGTCCGGGGTGATGGCCACCCGAGCGGGGATGTTCTTGGTGGCCACCACGACTTCTTCCGTACTTTTGGCGATGGCCATGGACTCAAGGTTGGACAAAAACATATACCCACCAAGCCCCACCATGAGAGCGCAAACAATAGCCAACAGGGCCAAGCGTTTACTGGTGCCGTCCATACATACCCTCCTAGCGTGTCAGTCTAATCGTCGCCAAGCCGAAGCTTGGGGTTCCCCCGGATTCGCCGCGTGCCCGTAGTTGGATAAAACGGCCGCGAATGAAGTTGTCGTTCCCTTGCCCGGTAACTCCCTCCACAAAGAAGGCGGCAAAACCTAGAATAGTCACCTCGCCTCGTCCATTAGGCAGGCCGGGTATGACCGCAACCAGCATAATCCTAGGGCAATCGGCGGTGTGGCGGGTAAAGGTGCAACCATCGCGACAGGCAGCCAAGCGCTCATCAATGGCCTGTTTGGTGGGTCCGGACATATTGCCGGGCTCTGTCAGGACCGTATCGCCCACGTGTAGCCACCCCGGGTAGCCGCTTCGCAGGTTTTCGCGGTAATTGGCCGAGCCGGTGCCCCCGAGAGCTAAAGCGCCGTAGTTACCGCCACCGCCGCTGCCCGCACCCATCTTGATGTCATAGAGTTGGCCGAAGACAAAATTTTGCCAGATGACGCCGAGCGGAGCCACGCCTTGCAGGCCGGTCAGGCCGCTTAGACGGGCTTCGGCCCGGGCCCCCACCGTTGCCTGGTGGTGGTCAAGAATGCGCGCCAGGCCGAGCGCCACTTGTCGGGCAGCGCTAGCTGTGACCGCGGCACCCGCGGCATCTACGCCAAGTTGTAGTTCATCCAAACTTAGGCCGTTGTTAAGGGCTACACTTTCGGCGGCGTTTCTGGCAGCTACGTGGCCTAGGGGTAGCGCCTGGGCGCCGGCGAGGGCCACGGCGTCAACGGCTGTCTGTAGCTTAGCCTGCTCATGGTAGAGCAAGCCGCCATCAATGACGATGGCACCCAGGCCTAGGACGGCGACCATTGCCGCCAGGACGATGACCGTTACTGCGCCTCGCTCAGCCTTTCTCTCACTCACGCGCCATCACCGCCCGTCCGATAACCCGAAAGGGGTTGGGAAAGAAGTTTTGCATGCCGGGGGTGAGTATCGCCAGTTGGTACTCCACCACCACTTCAATGGCGGTGCCGGCGAAGCGCAGGGATTGGGAAGGTGTAATTTGTACCCTAAGGCGGTTAGTTTCCAGCGGAGCGGCCGCAGCGAAGGCCGCGGCCTGGATAACGGCATCGGCCTGCCCTAGGGAGGCCTGCCGCGCGCCAACTCGGGCGGCGGTGGTCACGCTGAGCAAACCATGGTACATGCGGCCCATGTCCACAATGGCCATGAGGATAAGGAGCAAAATGGGTAGCACGATAGCCAGTTCGACGAGGGCCTGCCCACGCTGGCTTTGCAAGGCTGTCTTCACAACAACCACCCCAGGTCGGCGAACAGCACTCCGAGGGCGATGGCCGGGGAATAGGGGTAGGTGCGCTGGGTGCGATACCCACCGTGAGCGAACCCCATGGCCACATAACCGAATTCGCGGTGATAGATTACGAACCCTAGGGCCAAGACTCCGCCCATAACAAGGCCAAGGACTGAAGCTCGCCAGACAAAGTGCAGACCGCGGAGGGCGCCGATGGCGGCCAGTAGCTTGACATCGCCCCCGCCAAACTTACCGAGAGCAAAAAGGGGGAAGAGCAAGAGGAACCCGAGTGCCAGGCCGAGCAAGCTACTCGCTAGACCGGCCCAGCCGTGGAAAGCCAGCTGCATCATCAAGCCCAGCCCCATGCCCGTAAAGGTTAAAATATTGGGGATGCGGCGCTCGCGGAGGTCGCCGTAAAGAGCGGCAGCCAAGAGCATGTATGTCAGGGCATGGATCATGTTCTCCCCCCTTTCTTTGAAAAAAAGGCCCTACTTGTCTGCCGCAAGTAGGGCATTGTGATGGCGATGGGTTTGCCTATGACTATGGTTGGAGCCTTGCGCCCAACCCGGTGAAAAAGGCTGCCAGGTCATCCCCGAAGGCGGTCAGCCCAACAAGGGCAACGAGAGCCACCACCGCAATAATCAACCCATATTCCACCATGCCTTGGCCGGATTCATCTTTAATCAGTCTTGAGATTAGTTTCAACTTACTCACCTCCTTATTGTTTCTTTGCCAAACTTCGTTCTGGCTTAATACTACAATTTGTTTTGTGGCGGCGCATCGACCTAGGGGCCCGATTTGTTGCGCCACAGTCCCAGACAAAACAAGCTTAAAGTAGGTCTCTAGTCCTAGGACGGTGCCTAAACAAAACAACCAGCGCACGGCACTGATTGTTAGTCTGGTATCTCTTATTTTATAGCAACCAGGACGCGCTTCACTCCGGCGATAACTGCCTGGGTGTTGTCAGTCGCGTTAGTTTGACAGGTCCGTTTAGAGCATAGAACTAAAATCCCGTGGAGCATAAGGCTCCACGGGATATTCTATCGTAAATGAGATTTCAGACGTCATTGAGGGATTCTCTCGGCCGGGTAGCGGCGTGACACGGCACGCCGACCCTCCCCGGGGGCGTAACCCACACCCCACAACCCTGGGGTCGCCAGCCCCTTGCCGGTCTCTTGCTCATGCGTACAACTACTTTATAGCAACCAGGCCGCGCTTCACTCCGGCGATAACTGCCTGGGTGCGGTCCGTGACCCCCAGTTTGCGCAAGACGCTGGTGACATGGTTCTTTACCGTTTTTTCGCTGAGGTACACTTTCTTGGCGATATCGCCATTGTTCAGGCCCTGCGCCATGAGGGCTAAAATCTCGCTTTCCCGCCCTGTCAGGGGGTTGGCATTATTTTGGGCGGGGTTCTTCGAGAGCCGGCTTAGCTCGCTCACTAACTTGCCGGTTAGCACAGGGTGGACAATGGTCTCGCCTTTAGCCACCGCGCGAATGCCGGCGATGAGGTGGGCGGGCTCTACATCCTTGAGCAGGTAGCCGGTAGCCCCCGCCTTTAGTACTTCTAGCAAGTACTCCCGGTCATCATGGATAGAGAGGATCAACACCGCCAGGTGCGGGTAGCAGGCCTTGATGTTCTTCGTGGCCTCTACGCCATTCATGTCCGGCATATTGATGTCCATGAGCACCACATCCGGCGTACAGCTGCCGAGCTTGTCAAGCGCCTCGCGGCCGGAGCCGGCCTCGCCCACCACGGTGAAATCAGGCTCTAGTTCTAAGATGCGGCAGAGTCCTTCCCGGAAGAGCCTGTGGTCGTCCACCAAGAGCAGCCTTACACCCATCCCTACTTCACATCCTCTCTGATGGGAATCCGCACCGTGATGGTCGTGCCCATGCCTAGGGACGAGGCGAGTTGCCAACTACCCTCTAGCACCTCCACCCGCTCGCGCATGCTGAGCAGACCGAAATGGTCGCCCTGGCGGTTGATGGCCTCCTCGACTAAGAAGCCTTGGCCGTCATCTTTCACGAAAATCCCCAAATTGTCCTCGGCGAACTCCACGCGCACCACTACCTTCGCGGCCCGGGAATGCTTGAAGGCATTGTTCAGGCTCTCTTGCACAATGCGAAAGCCACCCACCTCAATGTGAGCAGGCAGACGCCTATCGACCCCCAGAACCGAGAAGTCAATGAGCATGGTATGCCGCTCCTTCAGGTCATTGATATACCGACGCAAGGTGGGCACAAGGCCTAGGTCGTCTAAAGCCATGGGCCGCAGGTCATAGATGACCTTGCGAATATCTTGCAGGCTCGACCGCACCACGCTTTTAAGCAGCTTAAGCTCGGCGCGCACCTGGTTGACATCACTCTCGAGCAGCTTTTCGCAAATCTCCGCTCGCAGTATAACATTGGCTAAGGTCTGGGCCGGGCCATCATGGATGTCGCGGGCGACCCTGCGCCTTTCTTCCTCCTGGGCCTTTATCACCCGCAGCCCCAGGGCCTGCCTCTGCTGCATGTTATCGAGCTGACCGCTCAACTCCCGCACATTGCCCTTGAGCAGCCCCATGGCCATGCCCACTTGTGAAACAAGCTCCTCCGCTTTCTTAACGGTTTCCTGCAGGGTGCGTAGCGAGCGCTCCAAATCGTTACGCTGTACCCGCATGTACTGCTCGCGCTCGCGCAACATCACCAGTTCCACCTGTGAGCTTTGGGCATCTTCGTAGGCCTTCTTGATGTCAGTTTCCGAAAAGCGGCGAAAGTCGCGGCTGACGTCCATGAGGCGCAGGCGGTGCAGGCGGTGCTCTCGCTCCTTGGCATCTACAGATTCGATGCACTTAATAGCCTGCGCTCTGACCTCGCGCAATTGTTGCTCGATGCGTAAGTGTTCAGTGCGCGTCGATTCGGCGATATCAAAAATGCGATCCTTGCTTTGCTCTATGACCAAAACGGTCTCCCCGAGAATTTTATCAAGCAGCTTTATGTCCATGGCAAACTTCTCCTACCACCATATTTATCCCATCAGGCCTGCGTCTACAGCGCTTACATTGTAGCATATTATCAGATTATAGGCTTGTTTTGTCGGGCCTGCTTTCGTCTGGTTCTCCAGGCTGTGGGGCAGGTTGTGACTGGCCATTATTGTCGGTATACTTAAGGGGGTTGATGAGCAAGGAAAAGATGCGCCGCCGTAGGCTCTGTGCTCCTGCCCTTGGCGCGCGGGTACGCGCATTTTGCCTAGAAACTAGAAAAGTGATTAATGAGGTGGCAGCATGGAGTTAGTGGCAACATCCGATCTGGAATTGCGCGCGCTGGGTCGACAAATAGGCATACACCTAGCGGGGGGCATGGTCATTATTTTGCGGGGGGAGCTCGGGGCAGGCAAGACCACCCTCGTGCAGGGCATGGCCGAGGGCCTGGGTATTACCCAGCACGTTACCTCACCTTCCTTTTCTTTGATACATAGCTACCGGGGCAGCTTGTGGACGCTCGTGCATTGCGACTTTTACCGCCTGCGTTCACCGGAAGAGGCCGTAGAAATAGGGTTCTTAGAGTACTTGACCCCGGAGAATGTCGTGCTCGTGGAATGGGGCGAGGCCTTTAGGTATCTGATGCCCTCCGGCGCGGCGACCATTACCATCGAATATGACCCAAGGGGGCGCAAAATACAAGCAGAGGGATTGGTGCCGGTATGCCTGTCTTGAGCCTAGACACCACCACCACAGTGGCTTCCGTAGCCATCGTGCGGGGTGAGGCGGTTTTGTCCGAAATTAGCCTAGGCATGGTGCAAAACCACGCCGCCCGCCTGATGCCCCTGGTGGATGTTGCACTCCGTGAAGCCGGCGTTACCCTAGCCGCATTAACGCAGCTGGCAGTTAGCGCCGGGCCGGGGTCTTTTACCGGGCTACGCATCGGTTTGAGTCTGGCCAAGGGTATAGCGGAGGGTCTGGCTGTCCCCCTCGTCCTCATATCTACGCTCGAAGTGTTGGCGGCGCAGTGCTCCTTGCATAGCGGGGTGGTAATCCCCCTCCTCGATGCCCAGCGCCAAGCCTACTATGCCTCTGCCTTCCGGGTGGAGGGGGGGCATTGTGTGCGCCTTAGTCCGGACATGGTAGTGCAAAAAGGTGAGTTTGCCACTTGGGCGCTATCTTTTGCGCCGCGCGCGCTCTTGACGGGCGAGGCCGCCATAGATGTAGAAGCCGGCCCCCATTTTGCGGTGGCACCGAACTTCTTCCGTGCGCCCCGGGCTTCGGTTTTAGGCTTCTTAAGTCAGGGGCGGCCCCTCTCCGACCCGCGCTTTGCGCTGCCTAACTATATTCGCCCTTCCTCGGCCCAACCGAAAAAGGGGGTTTGAAAAATGGAATTTTCTTTTGCGCGCATGACACTTGCCGACATCGACGAAGTCCTCGCCATCGAAAAGGTATCTTTTGGCACGCCTTGGTCGCGCCAGGCCTTTGTCGGCGAACTCACCGAAAACCCTCTGTCCGTCTACGTGGTCGGGCGGGTGGGGGAGAGGATTGTCTGCTACGGCGGAGTCTGGTTATTCTTGGGCGAGGCGCATATAACTAATATTGCGGTGCATCCTGATTATCGCGGGCAAGGTTACGGCGAGGCACTGTGCCGCACCTTGATTCAGGAGGCCGCTTTGGTGGACATCGACAAAGTGACCCTCGAGGTCAGGGTCTCGAATATCACCGCGCAGAACCTGTACCTGAAACTTGGTTTCTACTCGGCGGGGCGCAGGCCGGGCTACTACACCGATACCAACGAAGATGCGGTCATCATGTGGAAGGACTCCACTGCGGGTACCGCCGCGGTGCCATGGGGGGCGGACAAGCAAGTATGCGGGAAATAATTCTGGCGATTGAGACCAGTTGTGATGAGACCTCGGTGGCGGTACTGGCCGAGGGCAAGCAGGTATTGTCAAGCATGGTTGCCTCCCAAATCGACGTGCACCAAGCGTATGGCGGAGTTGTGCCGGAGATTGCCTCGCGCCAGCATATCGAGCACATCAGTATGGTGGTGCAAGAGGCCCTGCATAGCGCCTCCGTGCGACGCGAGGAACTCACCGCCATTGCCGTGACCCATGGGCCGGGGCTGGTGGGGGCGCTACTGGTGGGGCTCTGCTACGCCAAGGGGCTGAGCTATGCCCTAGGGATTCCCTTGGTGCCCGTGCACCATCTGGAGGCCCATATCTACGCCAACTTTCTCTTGCCCGAGCCACCCTCCTTGCCACTCTGTGGCCTCATCGTCTCAGGCGGGCATACGGACCTCATCTACATGCCCCGCCATGGGGAGTTTCAACTGCTGGGTCAGACGCGCGACGACGCCGCCGGCGAGGCTTTTGATAAAATTGCCCGCGTCTTGCTCTTGCCCTACCCCGGGGGGCCACACTTAGAAAAGCTCGCCGCCCATGGGCAGGCGAACCTCAACTTTCCGCGGGCGTGGCTTGAGCCGGGCAGTCTGGACTTTTCTTTTTCGGGGTTGAAGTCGGCAGTCATTAACTACTTGCATACCAAGAAGCAGCAGGGCCAATCTGTGGTGGCGGCTGATGTTGCCGCCGGTTTTCAGCAGGCCATTATCGAGGTCTTGGTGGCCCGGGCGGTGGCGGCGGCTAAGCGTGTGGGGGCTGTGAATTTATGCTTAGCCGGGGGGGTCTCGGCTAACAATGCTTTGCGGCAAGCCCTGCGCCAGGCCGCACTAGAGCAAAAGCTGCATTTTTTTGTGCCGGAATCTCAATATTGCACGGACAATGCCGCCATGGTAGCTATGTCGGCCCATCATCGTCTGCAGGCCGGGGTGGTGGCGGACCTCTCTTTAAACGCTGCCGCGGTGCTCCCCATGACTAACTGGGTTAACGATCATCTCGTCCATAATGTTGTGGATAATGGGTATAACTCAGGGAAAAAGGCATGATTACAGGTTCTTTTCTGTGGATAACCCTGTGCATAGTGTGGATAGTAAATTGTTATGTAAACTAGAATTTCCCGGCTTCTAGTAAAACCTACGGGTAGTTGGGGGTTAGTATGGATAAAAAAGAATGGCGTAAATTGCTGTTAGAGCAGCGTCAGCAGCAGAGTCCCGAGGAAGCGGCCTTGAACAGTGTGCTCATAGGTCAGTCTTTGCTCTTAACGTCACTTTTTCGTCCTCCTTGCCGCGTTATGGCCTATGTGCCGGTGCGGGGGGAGGTGGATTTGGGGCCTCTATTGACCAGTCTTGAGGAGTCCGGGCTGCATATTTTGCTCCCTAAGGTGATGGAGCGCGGTGTCATCGAGGCTTTTCACTGCCCGCCGCCGTGGCAGCGGCATGTCGCGGTCGCGAATTTTGGCATCAGCGAGCCGGTCTTAGGCACCAAGCAAGCTGATCCTCTGGACATTGATGTTGTGCTTGTGCCCGGGGTGGCTTTCGACGCGGGTTTTTATCGCCTCGGCTATGGCGGTGGTTACTACGATCGGTTTTTGTCCCGCCTTAGGCAAGAGGCTCTCGCGGTGGGGGTGGCTTTTAGTCTGCAAGTGGTAGATAAGCTGCCCCGCCATGCTCATGATTTTAGGCTGGATGCCTTAGTGACCGAGAGGGGGATGCTCTGGCGGCCACAGTGAAAGCATGCATAGACCTTGGCAAGTTGGGAATATTACCTAGGCGAGGGTTGGCCTTACCCTCTCTGTGTAGCCTAAGAAATCGCGCTTAATAGTCTAAGAGAGAGCATTAACGAGTAAAAATGCGTAAAAACGTCATATCCCATGCTATTTGCGGTCCTATCGCCCAAGGAGGGGATTGCCCCTCGCGCAGCAGACGGGTATAGTATTGTTAGCACTCAGACTTGTTGAGTGCTAACACCTACATAACATAATTAAGGAGGTCTGTCTCATGAAGTTGCAACCATTAGCTGACAGGGTCGTGGTCAAGGCCCTCGACCGCGAAGAGAAAACCAAGAGTGGCATTGTACTGCCTGAAACTGCCAAAGAAAAGCCCCAAGAAGGCGAAGTGTTGGCGGTCGGCCCCGGTAAGATGGGCGACGATGGCAAGCGCATTATCCCGGAAGTAAAAGTGGGCGACAAGGTTGTTTACTCCAAGTACGGTGGCACCGAAATTAAGATCGACGGTGTAGAATACCTTATTCTCAAAGAGTCAGACGTTCTCGCTATCGTCAACAAAGGATAAGGGGGGGTTATTAGATGGCTAAGAAGATTATCTTCAACGAAGATGCCCGTCGCGCTCTGCAGCGTGGGGTCGATGCCCTCGCCGATGCAGTTAAAGTTACTCTCGGCCCTAAGGGTCGCAATGTAGTCCTCGACAAGAAATTTGGCGCACCCCTCATCACCAATGACGGCGTGACCATTGCCCGCGAAATCGAGCTGGAGGATGCTTTTGAGAACATGGGCGCCCAGCTGGTCAAAGAAGTAGCCACCAAGACCCAGGATGTAGCCGGCGACGGCACGACCACCGCCACCCTGCTCGCCCAAGCGATTGTGCGCGAGGGGCTCAAGAACGTAACCGCCGGTGCCAACCCAATGATCATCAAGAAGGGCATCGAGAAGGCCGTTGAGGCAGTGGTCAACAATATTAAGGCCATGTCCGCCCCCGTAGCCGACAGTGCCGCCATCGCGCAAGTCGCCGCCATCTCTGCCGGCGACGAAGAAATCGGCCGCCTCATTGCCGCCGCTATGGATAAGGTGGGCAAGGACGGCGTCATCACCGTAGAAGAATCCAAGACCTTTGGCACCGAGCTTGAAGTGGTAGAAGGCATGGAATTTGACCGTGGCTACGTATCTCCTTACATGGTCACCGACGCTGAAAAAATGGAAGCAATTCTCGAGGAGCCCTACATACTGATCACCGACCGCAAGATCAGTGCCATTCACGACATTTTGCCCGTTCTCGAGAAGCTCGTGCAAAAGGGCAAGCCCCTCCTCATCATTGCTGAAGACGTCGACGGCGAAGCCCTTGCCACCCTCGTCGTCAACAAGCTCCGCGGCACCTTCACCTGCGTGGCCGTTAAGGCTCCCGGTTTTGGCGACCGCCGGAAGGCCATGCTCTCTGACATCGCCGTCTTGACTAATGGTCAAGTTATTTCCGAAGAACTCGGTTTAGAGCTTAAGAGCACCGACATTGCCATGCTCGGACGCGCCCGCCAAGTGCGCATCGGCAAAGAGGAAACCGTCATCGTCGACGGCCATGGCTCTAAAGAAGAGATCAACAAGCGCATCAACCAGATCAAGGTGCAGGTTGAAGAGAGCACCTCAGATTTCGATAAAGAAAAGCTGCAAGAGCGCTTGGCCAAACTCGCTGGCGGCGTCGCCGTCATTCGCGTGGGTGCCGCCACTGAGGTGGAAATGAAGGAGAAGAAGCTCCGCATCGAGGACGCTCTCGCCGCTACCCGTGCCGCAGTCGAAGAAGGCATTGTGCCCGGTGGCGGTCTCGCTTTGCTCGTTTCCATCCCCGTGCTTGACAAGCTAGAAGTGATCGGCGATGTCAAGACCGGTGTCGACATTGTCCGCCGCGCCCTAGAAGAACCCATGCGCCAAATTGCCTACAATGCCGGCCTCGAAGGCGCCGTCATCATCGGCAAGGCCAAGGAGCAACCCGTTGGTTACGGCCTAGATGCCCTCAGCGGCAAATGGGTAAACATGGTCGAAGCTGGAATTGTCGACCCGGCCAAGGTTGTGCGTAGCGCCCTCCAAAATGCCGCTTCTATCGCCGCCATGATTCTCACCACCGAGACCCTCGTTGCCGACAAGCCAGAGCCAAAGGGCGGCGGTATGCCGAACCCAGGCATGGGCGGCATGGGCGGCATGGACATGATGTAGTGGATGTTTTTCTTGTAGCGCGGCCTACCGGAAAGCTGCTTAGTCTGGCAGCCGAAGTGCAAGAAAAACTAAACATTCGTTACCGGTTGTACGACCAGGCCTTGCCACCACTGCATCTTACCCTCCTGCGTATCAACCCTAGTGGGAAGCAAGATTTGTCCGCGGTCGTAACCGGTATCAAACAAGCAGCTGACCTCGCGCCCTCGTTTAAAATCGAGGCGCGGGGTTACCTGCGTTTTGGCTCGCCGCATTTAGCGGTGGGTATCGCCGTGCGCCGCACCGCGGCTTTGCTTCGTCTGCGGACTGTACTGGCCGAGAGGCTGGGCGACCAGGTGGTGCCGGTGGCCGGGGGGCATTGGCGGCCGCATATAACCCTCGTCTCGGCTGCCTTTAGCAGCAATGCTTGGGGCGAAGAAGGCTGCCTGGCGGCTTACCACGATGCCCTCGCCTTCCCCATGCGGGCCGAGTGTGCGGTAAGCGAGCTAGAGTTGTGGTATCCTGAATATGTGCCCAAGGTGCAGGTAGTGGCTAGTTTTCACCTGATGCCCTGAGAATGAGTGGAGCACCTTTTTCCTCGCAATATTTCTGTTTGTTGGTCAAACATGGACAAATATGGACAACGCACCAACAGTGCGTTGCTACGGGGGGCCTAGTAGTGCAGGCAAAACATGAAATGGTTATTATTTTAGACTTCGGCGGGCAGTATGCCCAGCTCATCGCGCGCCGCATCCGTGAACTTCAGGTTTATTGCGAGATTTGGACGCATGCAACCACGGCTCTAGATATTGCCAAGGCTAAGCCGCTGGCGGTCATTTTTTCGGGAGGACCTAATTCGGTGTACGCCCCTAATGCCCCCAAGGTCGACGCGGCAATTTTTGGCCTGGGCATACCGATTTTGGGCATTTGTTACGGCATGCAGCTCATGGCCCAGGCCCTCGGCGGGCGGGTGGGGCAGCCGAAGAGCGGTGGCGAGTATGGCCGCTCTTCGCTAACGGTAACTGAGAGTGGCGGAATTTTTGCCGGGTTGTCGGATACGATAATGGTTCTAATGAGCCATGGGGATGCCGTCACTCTCTTGCCGCCTGGCTTTACCGGTACAGCCACCACGGCCGACACCCCTCTGGCGGCCATGCATGACCTGGGGCGTAAGCTGGTCGGGGTGCAATTCCACCCCGAAGTCGTGGCCACCGACTTTGGGAGTATTATGCTGAAAAATTTTTTGTTTGGTACGGCCCGGGCCCACGGCGATTGGCAGATGGCTTCCTTTGTCGATACCGCCACCGCCGCTATTCAAAGCGTGGTGGGGGAGGACGAGGTAATTTGCGGCTTAAGCGGCGGGGTAGATTCGGCGGTGGCGGCCCTCCTGGTGCACCGCGCTGTAGGTAAACAGCTCACCTCCATCTTTGTCGATCATGGCCTGTTGCGGCAAGGCGAGGCCGAGCAGGTGGTGCACACTTTTCAACACGAACTAGGGCTTAAGCTCGTCTATGTCGATGCCCGCGAGCGCTTTGTGGCGAAACTATTGGGCGTTACCGACCCCGAAGCAAAGCGCAAGATTATTGGCAACGAGTTTGTGCGTGTCTTTGAAGAAGAAGCTCTGCGGGTGGGTGGCGCTAAGTTCCTCGTGCAAGGCACGCTCTACCCCGATGTCATCGAGAGCGGCAGCTCCACTGCGGCCATCATCAAGACCCACCACAATGTGGGGGGGCTTCCCAAGGACATGAAACTATCCCTCATCGAGCCGCTGCGCTACCTTTTTAAGGACGAAGTGCGCGCCGTAGGGCGAGAACTCGGCCTCGCCCCAGTCATCGTCGAACGGCACCCCTTCCCCGGCCCGGGGCTGGCCGTGCGCATCATGGGTGAAGTTACCGCAGAGCGTCTGTCCACCCTGCGCGAAGCGGACTTTATCGTACGTGACGAAATCCGGTGCGCCGGACTGCACGGCGAAATCTGGCAGTGCTTTGCCGTACTAACCGGCGTAAAAACCGTCGGCGTCATGGGCGATGAGCGCACTTACGCCGAAGTCGTCGCCGTCCGCGCCGTCTCCTCCACCGATGCCATGACCGCCCAGTGGTACCGACTACCCTATGATGTGCTGGAGCGTATTTCGCGCCGCATCGTCAATGAAGTGCGGGGCGTTAATAGGGTAGTCTACGACATCACCAGCAAACCCCCGGGAACGATAGAGTGGGAATAGTAGACAAAGATCCTGAGACTGTCCTTAAGGGACGGAGGATTGCGACACGCTGGTGAGACATAGCGGACAAAAGGGCCTGTCCCCTATGTCTCCAATTTCCCGGTAGCGCAAGATAACAGCAAGGATATTTAATTCTTGTGCAAGTTTGCTGTACCATAATGGCACGATAATCAAAAATGGACATGGTGGCATGGCATTGCCCAATGAACTAATATAATGCTAAGGCAACATGGCGGTATCGCTACCACCGCCCAAGCGAACGAAGCCGGGGTTTCAAACTAGCGGCTACGGTTTCTTACGGTGAGACGGGAATGGGCAGTGTCAAACGACTGAGGGGAGGTGAAATGGCGTGGCAAAAAAGAATCGCGTTTATATCGCATTCGACTTAAAGTCCTTTTATGCTTCTGTAGAGTGCGTTGAGCGAAGCCTTGACCCGATGAACACCAACCTCCTAGTCGCCGATTCCAGCCGCACAGAAAAGACCATTTGCCTTGCTGTTTCGCCCTCGCTTAAATCTTACGGAATTTCTGGGCGGGCAAGATTGTTTGAAGCTGTGCAGAAAATCAGAGAAGCTAATGCAGAGCGCCAACGCTTGGCACCTGGACGCGCGTTCACTGGAGAATCATATGACTTTGCGGTGCTGAAAACCTCGCCTGCCCTGGCTATTTCTTATATAGTCGCACCGCCGCGCATGGCGTTGTATATGGAGTACAGCACACGGATTTACAACATTTATTTAAAATATGTTGCCCCTCTGGATATCCATGTTTACTCAATCGATGAAGTGTTTATCGATGCCACGAGTTATTTGAACGCTTATCATCAAACGCCACGGGAGATGGCCATGATGATAATTCAGGAAGTTCTCAAGACGACCGGCGTCACAGCGATAGCTGGGATTGGCACGAATCTATATCTTGCTAAAATCGCGATGGACATTCGTGCGAAACATATTGCGCCAGGTAAAGACGGTGTACGGATTGCGGAGCTGGATGAGGCAAGCTATCGCCAACTGCTCTGGACACACCGCCCGCTTACGGATTTCTGGCGTGTTGGACAGGGATACGCCAAGAAGCTAGAGGCACATGGGATGTTTACAATGGGCGATGTAGCAAGATGCTCTGTTGGGAAGCCCAGCGATTACAAAAACGAAGATTTGCTTTATAAGCTTTTCGGCATCAATGCAGAGTTGCTGATCGACCACGCCTGGGGTTGGGAGCCTTGCACGATAGCCGATATTAAGGCGTATAAGCCCAGCACCAACAGTATAAGTTCGGGGCAGGTTCTTCATCTCCCCTATACTTTTGATAAAGCAAGACTGATTGTGCAGGAAATGACTGACCTTCTAGTTTTAGATTTAGTGGGAAAAGGCCTTGTCACCGACCAGATGGTTTTGACCATAGGATATGACATTGAAAACCTCACGAATCCAAAGATCAGCAAGGCCTATCACGGTGAAATCACAACAGACCATTATGGCCGCAAGATTCCCAAACACGCCCACGGCACCGCTAACTTGCGTCGCCAGACATCCTCCGCGAGGTTGATCATGGATGTGGTTATGAAGTTGTTGGACCGTATTGCAGATAAAAACTTACTGGTTAGAAGAGTCAATATCACGGCAAATCATGTCGTCAATGAAAATGCTGTATCAAAGCCCGGCCCCTTCGAGCAGCTTGACCTGTTTACAGATTATGCAATTGTGCAAAAGAAAACTGCGGAGGAAGATGCAGCGTTGGCACGAGAAAAAAGGATGCAGGAAGCTGTCATTAAGATAAAGAATAAGTACGGCAAAAACATTGTCCTGAGGGGTATGAACCTTGAAGAAGGCGCTACAACAACTGCTCGCAATCGACAGATTGGAGGACATAAGGCGTGATGAATCCATACGATGACATTATCAATTTGCCGCGCCACACCTCCAAATCGCGGCCGCATATGTCCGCACATGACCGCGCGGCACAGTTTTCCCCGTTTGCTGCGCTCACTGGTTACGATTCCGCTATCACTGAAACAGGTCGTTTAACGGATAAGAAAGTGGAGTTGGATGAATACAGCAAGGCAGATTTGAACGAGAAGCTATCCAAAATAAATGGCCAGATAGACGAGCAGCCCCAAGTCTCAATCACCTATTTTCAGCCGGACAAAAAGAAAGCCGGTGGCACGTACATTACGGCTACCGGAGTCGTTAAGAAAATAAATCCGTATGAGCGGACGGTGGTCATGCAGGACGCCACGATGATTCCGATGGATGATATTTCTGAAATAGACGGTGCGATGTTCGGCACATTCAAAGATTGAGGTGCCTGCAGTGCTTGAAGAATCCGAAGCAGAGAGTGGGATTAAAGGCGCCGCGCTTGCTTGACAAAGGGGAATTTCTCTAGGATAATTAATATAATAGTAATCATTATCGCTTGGGGGAAGACAGATGGATAGCATGGCAGACAAGTTGCGCGCAAAGGGCCTTAAGGTGACCCCCCAGCGGGTGGCGATCTACGGACTGTTGCTTGGCACCAACGAGCATCCTACGGCCGAAAGACTGTGGGAAGAGGTCAAGAAGGAACATGTCGCGGTGAGTTTTAACACCGTCTACACCACTTTGCACGCGCTGGTTGAAGCCGGTCTTATTCAAAAGCTCCATAGCGGCAATGCCGCTCACTACGACGCTAAAATGAAACCCCATATGCACCTCAGCTGCCAGTCATGTGGCGAAGTCAGCGATTGCACCGTCGATATAGGTATCGACCTCCTCGGCGTTGGCCCCCGGGTGCAAGCGGCTAGGGGTTTTCGAACCGAGAAGATCGAACTGACCCTCTACGGGCGCTGCGCGGACTGCGCTGCGAATGATAATATAATCCCGCGCACCAAGCACTAATCCTCCGTATCCTGAATTCTCTCAACATTTGGCAGCTAAAAGGCAAAGGGAGGGTCGGCGTGCCATGTCACGCCGCTACCTAGGAAAATGCCGCGGCCCGCACGGGGCGTTGTAGCGCCGGCACAAAAGCTGGCGACCCCGGCGTGGTTTTTCCATCGTGGTTACGATCGGGGGAGGGTCGGCGTGCCATGTCACGCCGCTACCTAGGAAAATGCCGCGGCCCGTACGGGGCGTTGTAGCGCCGGCACACGGGCCGGCGACCCCGTCGGTCCTTTGGGTTACGGACCCTCATGGTTACGGCCGGGGAGGGTCGGCGTGCCATGTTACGCCGCTACTTGGGATACTGTTGCGTCGGCACACGGGTCGGCGTGCCATGTCACGCCGCTACCTAAAATAACGAAATATTTTGTAGGCTACCGAAGAGAGTGCTCTTTGGTAGCCTGTTCTGTTGGGTAACACCAGCCAAGGCAGAGTAAAACACGAACATTATATATGAAACACTATTTAATCATTCGACTTTTTCCTTGACAGAGAGCCTCACCTAGGCTATATTCGAGTGGTAAAGGATCGGCAAGTAGTGAAGTGCAAGTAGTGAAGTGCAAGTAGTGAAGTGAATAAGGGAGGTTGCAAAACTCGCATGATAGAGCGCTACACTGTGCCCGAGATGAGTGCTATCTGGACCCTAGAGGGCAAGTTTCGACTGTGGCTCGAGATTGAGATTCTCGCCTGTGAGGCTTGGAGTGAACTTGGGGTCATACCGAGCGAAGATGTCCAGTTAATCAGGGAAAAAGCAAGGTTCAACGTCGAACGCATTCTAGAGATTGAACTAGAGACCAACCACGATGTGGTGGCTTTCACCCAAAGTGTCAGCGAGAGCCTCGGTGCGGAGTCTAAGTGGGTGCATTACGGGCTCACCTCTACCGATGTTGTTGATACGGCCCTCTCCCTGCAGGTAATCCAGGCTCTTGATATAGTGGACGAGAAGCTCGCAGCCCTGGCCTTGGCGGTCGGGACTAGGGCGAAGGAGCATAGAAACACGGTCATGATGGGGCGCACCCATGGGGTGCATGCCGAGCCGACCACTTTCGGGCTCAAGCTGGCGGTCTGGTACGCAGAGCTAGCGAGGCATAGGGAGCGCCTGGCCTTAGTGCGCCGCAACATGGCGGTGGGCAAGCTTTCGGGTGCGGTGGGTACGTATGCCAACATCAATCCCTTTGTCGAAGATTATGTCTGCAGTCACTTGGGGCTGTCGCCTGCCTTAGCCGCCACGCAGACCTTACAGCGGGATCGCCACGCTAGCCTGGTCTCGGCCTTGGCCATCCTTGGTTCTTCCCTAGAAAAATTTGCCACCGAGATACGCGCCTTACAGAAGACCGAGGTGCGCGAAGTAGAGGAACCCTTCGGGCGGGGGCAAAAGGGTAGCTCCGCCATGCCTCACAAGAGAAACCCCATCATGTGCGAGCGAGTGGTAGGCTTAGCGCGGGTGCTCAGGGGCTATGCCTTGACGGCGATGGAAAATGTGGCCCTCTGGCATGAGCGTGATATTTCTCACTCGTCGGCAGAGCGCATTATCTTGCCCGATGCCTTTCATCTCACCTGCTACATGCTCCAGGTGCTCACCAAGGTCATGGAGGGCTTAAAGGTCAACAAGGACAACATGCTCACCAATATGGCCCTTTCGCAGGACTTGGTGTATTCACAGCATATCTTGCTCTTCTTAGTGGAACAAGGATTGTCGCGCGAGCAGGCCTACGCGTTGGTGCAACAACTGGCCATGCGAGCTTGGGAGGAGCGGACGAGTTTTAAGGAACTGGTGCTCACGGATGAGTTTTTGCTTGCCCGCCTGGGCAAAGAGAAGCTCGGGGCGGCGTTTGACCTTAATTATCATCTCAAACATGTGGACTACATTTTTAGCCGCGTAGGGTTAGACTGACCAGTTGGGGATAAACTTCGGGGAGGGTTATTGTGGAAAAGCGCGCGCTCCTGTACGAGGGCAAGGCCAAGATGGTGTACCAAGTTGACGACCCGGACCTCTGCCTCATCTATTTCAAGGATTCCGCAACTGCTTTTAACGCTCAGAAAAAAGGCGAAATTGCCGAAAAGGGCGCCCTGAACAACGCCATCTCGGCGCACTTCTTTGCTCTTTTGGCCAAGGAAGGTGTCGAGTCGCACTTCATTAGGTCTCTCAGCCAGCGGGAAATGCTGGTCAGGAGATTGGAGATAATAAAAATTGAGGTTGTGGTGAGAAACATTGTCGCCGGGTCACTCGCTAAGCGCTTCGGATGGCCGGAGGGCGCCGTCTTGGCCGAGCCAATAATTGAGTACTACTACAAGGACGATTCTCTCGGCGACCCCCTGGTGAATGATGACCACCTGCGTGTCCTCAACCTAGCTACCGCGGCCGAGCTGGCCACCATCACTCGACTGAGCAAGCAAGTAAACGGGGTACTCAAAGACTACCTAGAAACAAAGAATATTTTGCTCGTGGACTTTAAGCTCGAATTTGGCCGCTCCTTAGGCAAAATCATCCTCGGGGACGAGATTTCACCGGATACTTGTCGCTTCTGGGATGCCACCACCAAGGAGAAACTCGACAAAGACCGCTTTCGGCGCGACCTCGGCCAGGTTGCCGAGGCCTACCGCGAAATTCTAGAGAGACTGCAAGGAGGCCAAGACAGTGTACAAGGCTAAGATTTATGTCACCTTGAAGGAAGGCGTGCTCGATCCACAGGGGCAGGCAGTGCGCGCGGGGCTTATCAGTCAAGGTTTTGCGGCGGTAGAGGATGTGCGTATCGGCAAGTTCATGGAAGTGGTCGTAGATGCCCATTCCGCCACCGCGGCCCATGCCGTGGTCAGGGAGATGTGCGACCGCTTGTTGGCGAACCCGGTTATAGAAGACTATACCTTTGTGCTGGAGGAAATGGCATGAGGTTTGGCGTCGTAGTCTTCCCGGGGTCTAACTGCGATGTGGATTGTCACCACGCCGCCGGCACCGTGTTTGGGCAGAAGGCAGAATATGTCTGGCATGAGGAAAGAGATCTTTCCCGCTTTGACTGCATCATCTTGCCCGGTGGTTTCTCTTACGGCGACTACCTGCGGGCCGGCGCGTTGGCGCGTTTTTCGCCCGTCATGGGGGCGGTGGTCGAGGAGGCCGGCCGGGGCAAGTTGGTCTTAGGCATTTGCAACGGTTGGCAAATATTGCTTGAGGCGGGCCTACTGCCCGGCGCGATGCTCAAGAATAATCATCTGCAATTTCGCTGTGAGACGCGCTATGTGCGCCTTGAAAACAGCAACACGCCCTTTACCTGTACCGGGCACGATGGGCAGGTGCTCAGCCTGCCTATCGCCCATGCTGAGGGGAACTACTTTATCGATCAAGTTGGTCTAAAAGACTTAGAGGCACAACGACAGATAGTATTTCGCTACGCAGACAGCAGGGGTCAGGTCAGCCGGGAGGCCAACCCGAACGGGTCGCTGGGGGGAATAGCCGGCATCATCAATAAAGCAGGCAATGTCCTCGGCATGATGCCCCACCCCGAGCGAGCTACCGAAGAAATTCTTGGTGGTACCGACGGCAGACTCATCTTTTCATCTATCTTGCAGTGGTGGGGTGGACAATGACAGAGCACTACCTAGAGCTACAGGACATTGATCAAGCCCGTTCCATGGGGCTTAGGCCGCCAGAATGGGCAAGGCTCCTCGCTGTTCTTGGACGCCGGCCTAACCTAACCGAACTGGGTATGTTTGCGGTGATGTGGTCTGAGCACTGCAGTTACAAACATAGCAAAACCGCCTTACGGCAGTTTCCGACCGGCGGCCCGCAGGTCTTGCAGGGACCGGGCGAAAATGCCGGCGTGGTAGATATTGGTGATGGCCAGGCCGTGGTGTTTAAAATCGAAAGTCACAACCACCCCTCGGCCATTGAACCATACCAGGGAGCGGCTACCGGCGTGGGTGGCATAGTGCGCGACGTCTTTACCATGGGCGCGCGCCCCATTGCCCTCCTCAACAGCCTGCGCTTCGGCGACCTAAGTAGCCCCAAGCAGCGCTATCTTTTCGCCGGTGTGGTTGCGGGCATTGCCGGGTATGGCAACTGCCTGGGTATACCCACCGTGGGCGGTGAGGTTTACTTTAATGATAGCTACACCAACAACTGCTTGGTCAATGCCATGTGCGTGGGGTTAATTGACCATGACAAACTGACCCGCGGCAGAGCGCAGGGCTTAGGCAGCCGCCTGATTCTCATTGGCGCGCGCACCGGGCGCGATGGCATCCATGGGGCAACTTTTGCCTCGGAGGCGCTCGGTGAGCACTCTGTTGCCCGCCGCCCCGCAGTGCAAGTGGGAGACCCCTTCATGGAAAAACTCTTGCTCGAGGCCTGCCTAGAGCTCATCGAGGCCAAAAGCATTCTTGGCATGCAGGATTTGGGTGCGGCGGGCCTGACCTCGGCGTCGAGCGAAATGGCCGCACGCGCCGGCAGTGGGGTTGAATTGGATGTCGCCTTGGTGCCCTGCCGCGAGAAAAGCATGAACCCCTACGAAATAATGCTGTCGGAGTCCCAGGAGCGCATGCTGCTCGCGGTAGAACCGGAGCAAGTGCCCTTGGTTCTCGCTACTTGCGCGAAGTGGGGGCTCACCGGTACCGACATCGGGCAGGTAACAGCAGACGGCATGGTCAAGGTGCTGTTTAACGGAATGGTAGTGGCCGAGGTGCCGGCCAGGCCTCTGGCCAGCGAAGGCCCGGTGTACCATCCCCTGGCCGCCGAGCCACCCTGGCAGGCTCTGGTCACGTCGCTCAATTTGGCCGCCATCCCCGTGCCGGAGGATTTGACGGCGGTGCTAGGCCGGCTTTTGGCCTCGCCTAACATCGCCGGCAAGGAGTGGGTCTACCGCCAGTACGATCACTCGGTGCGCGGCGACACTGTGACCCTGCCCGGTTCGGATGCGGCGGTGCTGCGCATCAAGGGTACCAAGAAAGGGCTGGCTATGAGCGTGGACTGCAATAGCCGCTATACCTACCTCGACCCCTACCGGGGCGGGGCCATTGCCGTGGCTGAGGCGGCCCGCAATGTAGCCTGTAGTGGGGCTAAGCCCCTAGCCATAACCAATTGCTTAAACTTTGGCAGCCCCGAGCGGCCGGAAATTTATTACCAGCTCACGCGGGCGATTGCCGGCATGGCCGCCGCCTGTGAGGCCTTGGGCACGCCGGTCACGGGCGGCAATGTCAGTCTTTACAACGAAACTGCAGGTCAAGCAGTGTTCCCTACGCCCACGGTGGGCATGGTGGGGCTCTTGGCGGATGTAGAAAGGCGCGTGACCACCGCGTTCAAGCAGGAGGGGGATGTTATCTGCCTCTTAGGAAGCACCCTCGAGGAGCTGGGGGGCAGTGAATATCTCAAGGTAGTGCATAACTTGGAACGAGGGCTGCCCCCAACACTCGACCTCGCGGCCGAACGCCGCTTGCAGTCGCTCTTGGTGGCGCTGGCCGAAGGGGCCTTGCTCTCCTCCGCCCATGATTGCGCTGAGGGAGGTTTGGCAGTGGCTGTGGCCGAATCAGCCATCCAGGGTGGCTTAGGGGTAAGTATCGACCTCTCGCCTTTAGCTTCCATGCGTAAAGATGCCCTGCTTTTTGGCGAATCACAATCACGGGTGGTCGTTTCTCTCGCGCCCACGCATTTTTCCGCCGTAGAAATGCTAGCCGGCGCTATGGGGGTACCATTCGTGTGCCTAGGCCGGGTCGAGGGCGATGTTCTTTGCCTAGGCCAGGGGCAAGAAACAATCATCAGGGCAGATGTAGCCTCCTTGGCTGAGCTATGGAGAGGAGCCATCGCATGCCACATGTCGCCGTAGACGATAAGCTGCGGGAGGAATGCGGCGTACTGGGCATCTTTGCCCGCGGGCTCGATGTGGTGCGACTTGGCTATTTTGGGCTTTTTGCTTTGCAGCACCGCGGGCAGGAGAGTGCCGGTCTAGCCGTCAGCGCGGGCGAGGGCATTGCTTTGCATAAGGGGCTGGGCCTAGTGTCCGAGGCTTTTAATGAAAGTCATATCGCCGCTCTCGCCGCTACCAATCCGCACATCGCCCTTGGCCATGTGCGCTACTCCACCGCCGGCCCTTCCGACCTAGACAACAGCCAACCCCTTTACGACAGCGGGGACTACGACCAGGGGGACGGTTCCCCTAGTCGAACCATTCCCTTGGCACTGGCCCACAATGGTAATCTCGTCGGCATGGAGCGGCTTAAGGCCGAACTGGCGGCGCAAGGCGCGGTCTTTGGCACGACCAGCGACAGCGAATTGATTCTCGTGCTCTTAAGGCAGTATCTCACAGCTGATCTCAAAGAAGCTTTGATTATGGCTCTAAATAAAGTGCGGGGCGCCTACAGTCTGGTTTTGTGCACTAATAACGAGCTCATCGGGGTGCGCGACCCGCAGGGGTTTAGACCCCTCTGCCTGGGGCGCATTGGGGATGGGTATATCCTCGCTTCGGAGAGTGCGGCCATCGAGGCCCTCGGTGGCGAGCTCTGGCGCGATGTCGAGCCGGGCGAGATGGTGGTGATCGATGACACCGGGGTGCATTTTAGCCGCTTTGCGGAGGCAAAGCCAAGCTCGTGCATTTTTGAATATGTCTATTTTGCCCGTAACGACAGCATCATCGACGGCCAGAATGTTTACGAGGCTCGCGTCGCCTTGGGCCGACGTTTAGCGGAAGAACAGCCCGTTATAGCTGACCTAGTGATCAGTGTGCCGGATTCGGGCACCCCGGCAGCCATCGGTTACGCCGCTTGTTCGCAGTTGCCCTATGTGGAAGGCTTGGTCAAAAATCGCTATGTGGGGCGCACCTTTATTCAGCCGGGGCAGGCGCTGCGTGAGCTCAAGGTGCGCCTCAAGTTCACCCCGAACCCGAGCGTGGTGCGGGGGAAGCGCATAATCATCATCGACGACTCCATTGTGCGCGGCACGACCATGAAGTTGCTCGTCAGCACCCTTCGGCAGGCAGGTGCAAGTGAAATCCATGTTCGCGTGAGCTGTCCACCCTACATTGCGCCTTGCCACTTTGGCATTGATACCCCGTCAACGGTGGAGTTAGTGGCTACGCGCTACGACACGGAGGGTATCCGCCGGATGATCGGAGCGGACAGCCTGGGGTACCTGAGCAAGGAGGGCATGCTTAAGGTGCTTGCGGGCGGGCAGCGACAATTTTGCCTCGGATGTTTTACCGGGGAATACCCCCTGCCCTTGCCCCATGAAGAGAGGGCGGAAGCGAGACGGGCAGAGGAGGATTGGGGTGATGTGCGTGGATAAACCACAGGGCCTGACCTACAAGCAGGCTGGGGTGGACGTGGCCGCCGGCAATCGAGCTGTCAAGCTGATAGAGCGAGCGGTGCGGTCCACCTTCCGCCCTGAAGTGCAAAGCGACATCGGCGGTTTTGGCGGGCTCTTTGCCCTCGGCCGCTATAACGAGCCCATCTTGGTGTCCGGAACAGATGGGGTGGGCACCAAGCTCAAAGTCGCCTTCATGATGAACCGGCATGACACTGTGGGCATCGACTTGGTGGCCATGTCGGTCAACGATATCTTGGTCAGTGGGGCCGAACCTCTTTTCTTCTTGGACTACATTGGCCTAGGCAGGCTCGAGCCGGAACAAGTGGCCGCCATCGTCAAGGGGGTGGCCGAGGGTTGCCGAGAGGCCGGCTGTGCTCTGCTCGGCGGCGAGACGGCCGAAATGCCCGGGTTTTACCAGCCCGGCGAGTATGATTTGGCGGGGTTTGCCGTGGGCGTGGTCGAGAAAGAACAGTTGGTCGATGGCCGACACATCAAAGAGGGGGATGTTTTGCTTGGCCTAGCCTCGAGCGGCCTCCACAGCAATGGGTATTCCTTGGCGAGAAAGATAGTATTTGAGGTGGCTAGATGCGGGTTAGCTGATTTCGTCCCCGCGCTCGGCACGACGGTGGGGGAGGCGCTGCTCAGGCCGACCCGCATCTATGTGCAAACAGTTTTACCCCTCGCGCGCGCGGGGCTGATAAAGGGCATGGTGCACATCACGGGCGGCGGGTTTACCGAGAACATCCCGCGGGTCCTAGGCGAGGGACTGGGGGCCGAGATTGTGGCTAATAATTGGCCGCGGCCCGCTATATTTTCGTGGCTGGCCGAGCTCGGCCAAGTAGCCGAGGAAGAAATGTTTCGCACCTTTAATATGGGGATCGGCTTCATTATGGTCGTGGCGGCCGAAGACGCTCTGCAGGTAGCGGACAAGCTCGCTTTGGGGGGAGAAACATGTTACAGCGTGGGCCGGGTGGTTCGGGGTGAGGGGGTGAGCTTCTGCGTCTGGCAGTCTTAGTTTCGGGGGGCGGCAGCACTCTGGCAAACATCATCGACGCCATCGCCGGTGGTTCTCTCCATGCCGAAATTGCCCTCGTAATCAGCTCGCGCCGCGAGGCTTTGGCGTTAGAGCGGGCCAAGCAACATAAACTGCCTCTATTGGTCATCCGCCCGCGGGACTTTGCCTCGCCCGCGGACTTTGATGCTTGCCTCTGTCAAACCTTACGCGAGGCCGAGGTTGATTTGGTGGTCTTGGGAGGGTACCTCTCCATGCTGGGGCGAGAAACCGTCAGCGCTTTTTCGGGGCGCATCATGAATATTCATCCCAGCCTGCTGCCTGCTTTTGGCGGGCGCGGCATGTATGGGCTAAAGGTCCATAGCGCGGTCCTGGCCTATGGTTGCCGGGTTAGCGGGGCGACAGTGTTCTTTGTTGACGAAGGAGCAGATTCTGGGCCCATCATCCTGCAGGCTGCAGTGCCGGTTTTGGCGGCTGATACCCCGGGTTCTTTGGCGGCGCGGGTGGCCCAAGTAGAAAAAACTCTCTACCCGCAGGCGATTAAGCTCTTTGGCGAAGGCAGGCTGGGCCTAGAGGGGCGAAGAGTGAAAATCAGTGAGGTGCAGGACAGATGAAAAGGGCTCTCATCAGTGTGTACGATAAATCTGGCGTGGCCGATTTGGCGCGGGGCTTAATTGAACTAGGGTACGAAATTATCTCGAGCGGTGGCACGGCTTCCTTGCTCCGTGCGCACAGCATTGCCGTCACCGAAGTCCGAGCGGTGACTGGCTTTCCGGAGATGATGGAGGGTAGGCTAAAGACACTGCACCCACTAATCCACGGCGGCATCCTCATGCGCCGCGGCCATGAAAGCGATGAGGAGAGCGCCAAAGCCCATGGTCTTTCACCCATAGATATCGTGGTGGTCAATCTCTATCCCTTTGCCGAAACTGTAAGTGGCGAGCACAGCCTGACGCAAGCCATCGAAAATATAGATATCGGCGGGCCCGCCATGGTGCGGGCAGCGGCCAAGAACTATGCTTTTGTAGCCGTAGTCACCAGCCCCAAACAGTATGGCGCGGTCCTCGGTGAGTTGCGTGAGCATGGCGCAGTCTCAACATCCCTAAGGCAAAGGCTCGCCGCCGAGGCGCTCTTGGCCACCGCCTACTACGACAGCATCATCAGTCAGTACCTCTGGCGAGCCTTTGGTGAGAGCGCATTACCCGCACAGATGGGTCTGCCCCTTAACTTGGTTCTGCCTTTGCGCTACGGCGAAAACCCGCATCAAGAAGGGGCGCTGTATGCCACCGCCCTCGCTCAGGGTGGGTTGGCCCGCGCCGAACAACTGCAAGGCAAGGAATTGTCTTACTGCAACATCGCCGACGCGGACGTAGCCTGGGCCGTGGTCAGCGAGTTTACCTGCCCGGCGGTTGCGGTCGTCAAGCATGCCACTCCCTGCGGCGTGGCAATGGGCGAAACGATCCATGAAGCCTACCTAAAGGCCGAAGCGGGGGATCGCATCTCTATCTTTGGGGGTATCGTCGCCCTTAACCGCGAGGTGGACGAAGTAACAGCAGAGGCCCTCAGCAAGATATTTCTCGAGGTTGTGGTCGCGCCCTGTTTCACCGGAGCAGCGCGGCGAATCTTGGGCACAAAAAAGAACCTCCGCTTGCTCGCCCTAGACGATAGTGCAGAGGGGGAGGCAAGGGCCGCCGGGGGTAACTGGGAGGTGCGGAGCATCGCCGGAGGCTACCTCCTGCAGACGCCCGACACTTGGGGCACGACAGAGCAATGGCAGGTGGTGACCGCGGCCCAACCGACTCCGGCCGCAGAAAGTGACCTTTTGTTTGCCTGGGTGGTGGCCAAGCATGTCAAATCTAATGCCATTGTCATCGCCAAGGGGGGAGCGACCATCGGTATCGGCACCGGTCAGCCGAACCGCATCGATGCTGCGCGCCAGGCGATCGAGCGCGCCGGTGCAGGAGTAAAAGGGGCAGTGCTGGCGTCGGAAGCCTTCTTTCCTTTGCCCGATGTGCTCGAGGTTTGCGGCCGAGCGGGGATTGTGGCGGTCATTCAACCGGGTGGGGCGCTCCGCGACGCGGAGTCCATAGCCGTGGCTAATGCCTATGGTCTGGCCATGTTGCATACCAAGGAGAGGCATTTTAAACATTGAGCATAGATAGAAAGGCGGTACTATGATGCGGGTGCTCATACTCGGCAGTGGGGGCAGGGAGCATGCTCTCGCTTGGAAAATCGCCGCGAGCCCACTTTTGCAGAAGCTTTATATCTCTCCGGGTAATCCGGGCACCGCGGAACATGGGGAAAACATCGCCGGCGACATTCTAGACCCAGAGGCCGTGTTGAAGCTCGTGCAGACACTCGGCATTGACCTCGTGGTCATCGGGCCCGAAGCTTGCCTGGCTGCCGGAGTGACCGATGCGGTGCGTGCCGGAGCGCCGGGGTGCCGGGTCTTGGGGCCGCACCGGGCGGGGGCGCGCCTCGAATGGAGCAAGGCCTACGCTAAGGATTTTATGAACAAGTACGGCATACCCACCGCAGGGCACCTGGTATTTTCTGATAGGGCGGCGGCGGCGGATTACCTAGCGGATTGCCCCTTACCGGTGGTGGTGAAAGTCGATGGGTTGGCGGCGGGCAAGGGGGTGGTGGTGGCTGGGACCCGTACCGAGGCCCTGGCCGCCCGAAGCATCCCGCCCCTCGAGCAACCGATGGTGGTGGAGGAATTTTTGTCGGGACGGGAGGTCAGCGTGCTCGCCCTCACTGATGGCCGGCGTTATCACCTTCTGCCGCCGGTACGGGACTACAAGGCCCTAGAAGACGGCGACCGGGGGCCAAACACCGGGGGCATGGGGGCATACTCGCCGGTGCCGTGGATAGGCCAAGATGAGCTCGCCGCGATAGATTCCATTGCCGCGAAGACTTTGCGGGGCCTTCTATGGGAGGGGTTAGATTACCGCGGCATTATCTACCTCGGGCTGATGATCACTGGGGAGGGCGTTAAGCTCTTAGAATACAACGCGCGTTTCGGCGACCCGGAATGCCAGGTGCTCATGAGCCAACTAGAGAGCGACTTGCTGCTCTACCTTAGTCAGGCGGCGAACGGGATGCTGCCTGAGGACCCTCCGGAATGGTCGACAGATAGTGCCTGCTTGGTGGTAGCCTGCGGTGGAGATTACCCCCACTTGCCGTCCTTTGGTCTGCCCATTACGGGCATCGAGCAGGCACGGGCCGCGGGCTGCTTGGTCTTTCAGGCGGGAACAGCGCTTAGCGATGAGCAACTGGTCACCGGTGGCGGTCGCGTGCTCAATGTCTTGGGGAGAGGTGCCGGCATGGAGTGCGCTCGCCAACGGGCTTACCAAGGGCTTGCGGCCATCTCGTTTCCTAGCATGCGTTTTCGCACCGATATTGGCGAGGGGGTAGTTTTATGACGGCTCCGCAGGTGGCAGTAATCATGGGCAGTCAATCGGATTGGCCGGTGATGCAGGCGGCATGCCAAATTTTAGATGAAATGGCCGTAGCTTACGAAAAAAGAGTGGTTTCGGCGCACCGCACCCCTGACTTGTTATTTGCCTTTGCCGGTGCCGCCGGCGACCGGGGCATCAAGGTCATCATCGCCGGGGCGGGGGGGGCGGCGCACCTGCCGGGGATGGTGGCCGGCAAGACCATTCTGCCCGTAATCGGTGTACCCATGCCGAGTCTGCACTTACAGGGGCTCGACTCGCTCCTCTCCATTGTGCAAATGCCCGCCGGCGTTCCGGTGGCTACGGTGGCGATTGGGGCCGGCGGAGCGAAGAATGCGGCTCTCTTGGCTTGTCAGATTCTGGCCCTAAACGATTGCACTTTGCGCGAGAGATTGCTCGAGCGCCGGCAAGAACTTGCCTTACAAGTAGAGAGGCTGGTGCTCGAGTGAAAAGCCCGTCTTTACCGCTGCCGCCGGGCTCGACCATAGGCATTCTCGGCGGCGGGCAACTGGGGCGCATGACAGCCATGGCCGCCAAGTCCATGGGCTACAAAGTGCTCTGTCTCGACCCCACTCCCGCCTCACCCTGCGGGCAGGTCTGCGATGGGCAAGTTATTGGCTCGCTAAGTGACCCGGCGGCGGCTTTCGCCTTGGCTCGCCAAGCAGACCTTGTGATCTATGAATTCGAAAACATCGCGGCCGAGGTCATTCGCGCTTTGGAGGAGCATCATCATGTCCCTCAGGGCAGCCGTATCTTGGCGATTGCGCAAAACCGCATCTTAGAAAAAGGCCACTTAGTAGCGCATGGCTTCCCCGTGGCTCCTTATCGGGTGGTTCATGCCGAGGAAGATTTGGCGGCGGCCGTAGCCGAAGTTGGTCTGCCGGCCGTACTTAAATCGGCCACGGGAGGCTACGACGGCAAGGGTCAGCTGGTCATGCGCGACGGCAACGGGCTGAGCGCGGGGTTGGCCATGGTGGCTCGCGGCGGCTCATGGGTGGTGGAGGAGTTTATCGAGCTGGTGCAGGAGGTCTCGGTTATTATTGCCCGCCGGGCCTCGGGGGAGAGCACTCTCTTTCCCATGGCCGAAAATAGGCATCGCGAGAATGTCCTCTCCACAACTATTGTGCCGGCCAGGGTAAGCCAACAGGTAGAACAAGAAGCGCTCGCCTATGCCTTGGGCATTGCCAACTCTCTCGATTTAGTGGGGATCCTGGCGGTGGAGATGTTTGTCACCGCCCGCGGCGTAATCGTGAACGAATTCGCCCCACGTCCGCACAACTCTGGGCATTTTTCACTCGGGGCCTGTTATACCTCGCAGTTTGAGCAATTTGTGCGCGCGGTAGCCGGCCTCCCCCTCGGTGCAACAGATTTGCTCTACCCGGCGGTCATGGTCAACATCCTCGGCCGGGACATGGACAGTGTCCGCGAAAATTGGGCGACTCTCCAACTGGCCGGCCAAGTACATCTCTATGGCAAAAGCGGCGCCCCCGAAGAGCGCCGCAAGATGGGGCATTTGCTCCTGCGCACTACTGACCCGGAATGCGCCAAGAGCTGGGTAGAAGGTGTTTTGCGGCGGTCTATAGTATAATAGTGCCTAGGAAAGAGGTGCTAGCAGTGAAATTTACCAAGATGCATGGCCTAGGCAACGACTTCATCATTGTCGATCTGTGGGAAGAATGTCTAAGCGTTAGCCCCCAGCGCCTCGCGCCAGCCATCTGTCATCGCCACTTCGGGGTGGGGGCCGATGGTTTGGTGCTCATCCGTCACTCGACGCGGGCCGATTGTCGGATGCAGATTTTTAACGCTGACGGCAGCGAGGCCGAGTCATGCGGCAATGCCCTGCGGTGCGTGGCCAAGTATGTCTACGAGGCCGGGCGCGCGCGAGGGGATATGGTCACCATCGAGGCCTTAGCCGGCATTTACAGCATAGAGGTTATCCCCCGTGGTCAGCAGGCGGACCTTTTAAAAGTAAACATGGGTGTGCCGCTCGTTGCGCCGAGCAAGGTAGTCGTAGTTACCCTGCAGTCTAGCTATGAAGGTCTGGTGGTGAACACCGGCGTTCCCCACCTCGTCATCTTTGTCCCTAGTCTCGCCGGCGTGGACTACATGGGGGAGGGGCGGCAGATTGAGCGGCATGAGCTTTTCCCCGAGGGTGTTAATGTAGATTTTGTCGAAGTCATGCGGCCGGATTTCTTGCGGCTCGTGGTGTGGGAACGAGGGGCAGGTGCCACCTTGGCCTGCGGTACCGGAGCCAGTGCCGCCTTAGTTGCCGCGAACCTGCTGGGTTTCTCTCCCCGCGCGGCCACGGTCGCTCTCCCCGGCGGGCAACTCCATATCGAGTGGAACCACGATGACGGCTGCATTTACATGCTCGGTCCGGCGGAAAAGGTGTTTAGCGGTGCCTACCACGCGGTGGAAGGACGATAGGTCCTAGGAAAGGGTGACTACCTTGGCCGCCTGCTCGAGGGCTTCGATAATGGCATACATATTGGTAATTTCGCCTATAGCCAGGCTATCCTTCAGGCCATAGAAGTCGAGGCACAGGCCGCAGGTCTTGATGGTGAAACCTTTGGCGGCAAGGCGCTCGAGGCTCGGCAGGTGCAGAGAACCTTGGCAGGTTAATTTGGCACCGGCGTTGACAAAGAGCAAGGGCCCCGGGGTGTTTTGGCTTTCGCTCAGGGCGTAGAGGTAGGTCTTCATCAGTGTTTGGCCGAGAGTTCCGTCGCCCCGCCCGAGTTCATCGGCGGCGATGAGGTACGCCGTCGGTGCGCCGGCGTTTGTCCACGGGAACCGTTTCTCTGGTGGCTCCGCGCGCTCCGGCTGCCCCTCGGTCTTGGTAATGACGATGCTGAAGATCCCGCCTTCTTCGCTCACGGTGGTGGTACAGCCCTGGCTCCTGGCAAATTTAAGGACATTTTCGCGCGATATGGGGTTGTCCACGAGGCAGGTTAGGCTGCCGCCTTCGAGTTCGGCGAGGGCTTTTTTTGTTTGGATAACCGGCTCGGGGCAGCTAAGACCGCAATTGTTGATGACTTTCATGGTATTCCTCCTTCATGTCGGTATGGTATAATTTGTGATGGTGATATTTTGATGGTTGGTGATACGTGTGGACAAAGAAAAAATCCTGCTTTGGGGTGCAGAGAAAATGCAGCAGGCCGACGCCACTCCCTTAGAGATTGGCTACCGGTACTACCATGGGCTGCGCACCGCCGCTCTGGCGGGTGCTTTAGCTAGGGCGATGGGTTTAAAGGTAGATGCCGAGGCCCTCTACATCGGCGCCTTCCTGCATGATGTGGGCAAGGCCGAATGCAGCGGTTTCGGCCACGGCCGAGGCGGCAAGGAAGTAATAGAGGCCGAAATACCGCATCTCTTTACTCCCGCTGAGTTAGCAAAGGTCACCGACATTGTCGCCAACCACTATCGGCGGCCATGTCAGGGGGGGAAGAATAGCGACAGGCATCCCTTCTCTGCCGAAGTGCTCCTCGTGCAAGATGCCGACGCCTTAGATCATTTTGGCAGCAGCGCTGTCTGGCTGGCGTTCCACTGGTCAAAACACCAAGGGCGCAATCAAAGCCAGACCATCCAATTTTATCACAACGAGGACCTTCTGTGGCGGCAACGCGCCTTGGCGGGGCTGAACTATGACTTGAGCCGCCGTGAGATGGAATATAGGCTAGGCCGCATTGATGAGTTTTTTGCCCACTTTGCCAAAGAAGAGGCGGGGGCATTGACCATGCCCCCGCTCACCTGCCCATGATTAATCCTTCACTATTTCGACTAGGGCCTTGAGCGTCCCCGCTAGGCCGGCGAGGTCGCTCGGTATAATAATCTTCGTGGCCTGACCTTTGGCGACCTCACGCAGGGCATCAAAACCCTGGATGGTCAGCAAGGCCTGGTCGGGGTTCACACTCTTGAGCATGCTCAGTCCACGCGCCCGCGCCTCATTGATTTTGATTATGGCCTCGGCTTCGGCCTCGGCAGCGAGGATGACTTGCGTTCTCGCTCCTTCGGCCTCGAGGATGGTGGCTTGTTTACGCCCTTCGGAGATGAGGATATTGGATTGGCGTTCGCCTTCGGCGGTGAGGATTTGTGCGCGCTTGTTGCGCTCGGCGCGCATCTGCTTTTCCATGGCTTCTTTAATATCTTGCGGTGGTTCGATGGACTTTAGCTCGATGCGGTTTACTTTGACCCCCCACTTGTCGGTGGCTTCATCGAGGATGATGCGCAACTGAGCGTTCACGCGTTCGCGCGAGGTCAGAGTTTCGTCTAAAGATAGTTCGCCGATGACATTGCGGATGGTGGTCTGGGTGAGCTTCTCAATGGCGCCGCGCAGGTTCGACAGCTCATAAGTCGCCTTGACGGGGTCGGTAACTTGGTAGTAGATGACAGTGTCGACCTGCATGGTCACATTGTCCTTGGTGATAACGGGCTGGGGCGGGTAATCGAGGACATGCTCGCGCAAATCCGTGAGCGGCAAGACCCGATCGATAAAGGGCACCACAAAGTGCAGTCCATTAGGTAAAAGACGGTGGTAACTGCCCAAGCGCTCTACCACACCGATGGTAGATTGGCGGATGACCCGGAATGTGCTAAAGGCCACGAAAAACACAAAGATCAGTAGAACCAAGAATAAGAGAGCCCCAAAATCCATAGCGAACATCCTTTCTTCCGTTTAGTCTTTAGTGGCTATCTTCAGTGCGGCGCACGATGAGCCGCACCCCAGATACGGACACTACGGTGACCTTGGCTTTTACCTCAATCGCCGCATTCGTTTCGGCTAACGCCGCCCAGTCTTCGCCTGACACCGTCACGCGCCCGAGGCCCGTCTCGGCTGTAATCGCTGTAGTGACCAGGCCCGTCTTGCCAACCAAAGCGTTGTAGTTGGTCTTCGTTGTTGGCCCGGCGAGGCCCTTCTGCACAAATTTCCGTAAGCCGAAAAGACCGATGAGGGTGACGACCAGGAAGGCAAATAGCTGCCAGGGCAAGCTAAGGCCCAAGGCGGCAATCGCCCCCGCGGCGAGAGCCCCGATACCGAAAAAGATGATAAAAAAGTTCGGCGTGACTATTTCTAAGCCAACCAGCAAAAGTCCAATGATGACCCATGTCAACCAGGCACCCATAACAAAAACTCCTTTCGCGGTACTGCTAGCGGTACTGCTAGTAGTACGCTCAGATAGAGTCGAAGTTCCGCCGGAAGTTGCGTTGTCGTAAATTATGTTTTCGACACTATATTTCCCGGGAAAAGTTTGTCCTTCGGCCGTGTTTTTTGCCGTCTAGCGTCGAAATAACAGCATCGCTGTCGCATCAACTACAACCGGTAGTGGTGTAGAAAATGCGAACCACAAGCTATTGACTTTTGTGGCAATAATGGTAGATTTATGATAGGTGGGAGGTGGATTCGTGCTCAGAAAAAAAGTGTTAGTCATTGACGATCAGGCTGGTATTCGAGCGCTCATGACAGAGGTATTTACGGCGCTCGGCATTGAAGTTCTTGAAGCGAAGAATGGCAGTGAGGGACTTGAAACCATGGATAGGCGCCAACCCGACATGATTTTGCTCGACATGAAAATGCCGGGGCTTTCCGGCATCGAGACCCTTCGCCTTATTCGGGCAAAAAATTACGCTGTTCCTATCATCTTGGTGACCGCCTATCAAGAGAACGACATCATTGTCGAGGCAGAGCGTTTGGGAGTGACCGCGCGACTGGTCAAGCCTTTTGACATCGAGGAACTAAAACGCATCGCGCGCCTCGTCATTAATTGCGACACTTTCTTGGTTGCGGGTGCATAGGTTCATTTGTTAGAATGTCTTAGGGTTAACCTTCCTCTAGGCACAGCCTGCGGAAG
>Ga0207951_100173_pt1 | contig 41408 bp, 35 predicted proteins | sample Subbio12Aug_8Bad_FD_184830 | JGI IMG/M metagenome (GOLD analysis project Ga0207951, IMG submission 184830) | Serpentinite rock and fluid subsurface biosphere microbial communities from McLaughlin Reserve, California, USA - CR12Aug_8Bad (SPAdes) | ecosystem: Environmental > Terrestrial > Deep... | reverse complement strand
CCAGTTTATAGATTTCAATTTTTTCAATGCGGCAAGTGTTGCACCTCCTTCGGGTGATGCAAAAATTCCGGTTGTTCTTCCAATCTGTTTTGCATTTTCAATTAATTCTTCGTCCGTAACTTGAACAGCTGTTCCATTACTTTCTCTAATTGCGCGAAGTATAAGGAAATCACCAATAGCAGCTGGGACCCGAAGTCCATCCGCAACGGTTTTAGCACCGGTCCACATTTCAGCAAATTCTTTCCCCTCATTAAATGCTTTCACCATCGGCGCGCATCCATCGGATTGAACAGAAACCATTCGCGGTCTTTTAGAATTGATCCATCCAAGTTTTTCCATTTCATCAAATGCTTTCCACATTCCAACTAATCCGGTGCCGCCTCCGGTTGGATAGATTATTACATCAGGCAAAATCCAATTGAACTGCTCAGCAATTTCATATCCCATTGTTTTCTTCCCTTCAATACGGTATGGCTCTTTCAGAGTAGATACATCGAACCGTCCAAATTTTTTAACTCCTTCGGCAGCCAACTTTCCGCAATCGGTTATTAATCCATCTACAAGAGTTACTTCAGCACCAAGAGTTTTACATTCAGCAATAAAAGGTTCAGGCACGTCCTTAGGCATAAATACAAAAGATTTTATGCCGGCAAGTGATGCGTAAGAACTCATTGCGCCGGCCGCATTACCAGCAGACGGAATTGACACTTCTTTAATACCGAATTCAAATGCTTTTGAAATTGCAACACACAATCCGCGTGCTTTGAATGATGTTGTTGGATTTAATCCCTCTTCCTTAATAAAAACTTTTTCTAAACCAATCTCATTGCCAAGTTTTTTAGCTCGAATTAGTGGAGTAAATCCTTCTCCTAACGAGAGCTGATATTTTCTATCGTTAACAGGAAGCATTTCGAAATAACGCCAGAGAGTATTTTCTCTTTCTTTAAGAACTTCCCTGTATAAATTTTTTCTGGCAGATTCAATATTATACCTTGCTAATAACGGCTTGCCGCAATCGGGACATAAATTCCATATTTTGTTCTTATCATAAATTTTTGAGCAATAACCGCATTCAAGATGAGAGAAGTAACTCATAACGCACCATCGATTTTACATTTGCAAAATAATCATTCCCGGTAATTTTAATCGGTAAAATCATTTTTGATTTCACGGGCATGAATATTTATCATATCCAGCGAAACATTTCAATAAGCATTCCGTCTTAATTAACAAAAACACGGGGGAAATATGAACCAGCAATTCAATCAATATTTAAATTCTGATAACCGGAATAAACACATCAGCAGAACAAAACTTGCAGCAATTATAGCAATCATTCTTTTAATTACTGTTGTTTCCATTTTATCAGAAACGTCATACGCCTCAATTTCTGGTACTGTAAATCAAGCATCAATTTTCACCAATCCTTTCAGTAACATTTCTGAAAGCAACAATGCGAATTCTTTCAATAACAATTTTGAATTAACAACCGATACAACCGGATTAAAAAAGGGAGTTAAAAAATTTCATTTTTATGAAAAAGAGAATGGAGAACGGATTCATTATAAAGCAAAATTGAAAGACGGCAAACTAACTGCTCTTTATATTGATGGCGAGAAAGTACCTGATAACGAGTTAAGTAAATACGAATCTAAGCTTCAGAAAAAAATTGATGAATATGAAACTGTTACAAAAGAGTACAAAAAAAGTAAAGATGAATACAAAATATTTGCTGACGAATATTCGGGCAAGATGAAAGATTTATGCGAGAAGTTAAGAGATATGCGTTCTGACCGGTTTGATTTTGATTTCAACTTTGATAGAGATTTTGATATTCATATTTCTAAACCGGATCTTTCAGAATTACTTGAATCAATGATAGAATTAAGACGCGAACTAAAAGAATCATTTGCAAACCGTTCTATTGTAATTCCTCCAATTCACATCCCGGAAATTGATATTCCACCAATTCACATCCCCCCCGTTCCACCAGCTCGGTTTAATGATGAGGATTGGGATAAGTGGAGTGATGAATTTAAAGAAAATATGAAAGAGTTTAATAGTAAGATGAAAGATCACAAGTGGGACATGGAAGAGTTTAATGAAAGCATGAAAGGTTTTAGTGAAAAAATGAAAAAGTTCGGCTTCGAAATGAAAAAGTTCGGAAGCTTTGTGAAGGAAATGAAAAATGAACTGATTAATGACGGAATAATAAATTCCGGTGATGATATTGATGAGTTGTTATTGTCCGAAGACAAAATGGAAGTAAACGGCAAGACTGTTTCAGAAGATCTTCATGCAAAATATAAAGACATGTATGAGAAACACACGGGTAAAAAAATTGAGGGGAAGAATAAGATTAGGATCAATAATTAGAAATTGTTCGAATTTATAAAGTGTCATACTGAGTATGCCCAAGATGTCAGACTGAGCCACACGACGTAAGTCGTGTGAGTCGAAGTCTGACACTAGTCATCAATTATTAAGTACAGTAAGAGCTTCCTTAACAAGTTCTTCAATAGAAATATCCGGTTTCCTATCGGTAACGGAACGGACAGCTCGTTCGGCAATTTTCTGGTTATATCCAAGATTAACAAGAGCGGCAACCGCATCACCTCTCAGACTTGATGTGCCTGAAGCAGCGCCATCAACCGATTCAGCAAGCGATTCCACTTTATCACGCAATTCAACCATCATCCGTTCGGCGGTTTTTCTACCTATGCCGGGGACAGAGATCATCCGGGAAATATTTCCTGTCTTTAATGCTTCTTTCAAATCTTCAATTTGAATGCCCGATAAAATACTCTGTGCTGTTTTGGGACCGATTCCACTAACACTAATTAGCAATTCAAACATTTCTTTTTCGGCTATTGAATAAAAACCGTAGAGATCTAGTGAATCCTCTTTTACACTAAGATATGTGAAGAGAGAAACCTCTTCTCTTTCTGCAATTTTTTCGAAAGTACTTATCGAAATGTTTACAAGATAACCGACACCGCCAACATCAATAATGATTTTTGTCGGCTTTTTAGAAATTATTTTACCGCTTAAGTAACCAATCATTGAAATTAACCTTAATTATTATCCAATAATTTTTCCGGGATTAGCTTCAACAAATTCCTTCCAGTTTTTGCTCTTCTTAGCCGGAGAAGTAATTTTGAATGCATGGCAAACAGCAACGGCCAGTGCATCACTTTCATCGAATTTAATTTTTGTTTTTCTAATAAAGAGAAGTTTTCTAATCATGTATTGTACTTGCTCTTTTGATGCAGCGCCGTTTCCAACAACGGCTTTCTTAATTTCTCTTGGTGAATATTCTTTTATTTCAAGATCGTTATGAATTGCTGATAGAAGAGATACGCCGCGTGCATATCCAATCTTTAATGCCGATTGAACGTTTTTTCCGTAAAATGATGTTTCTAAAGCAAATTCTTCTGGATGAAATTTCTTTATAAGTGAGTTTAGTTTATCATAAATAATTCTAAGTCGTGGTGCAAAATCTTTTGTTGAAGGAATCTTTATTATTCCGGAGGATATGTGAGTTAATTCATTCCCTTCAAAATCTACAATGCCATAACCTGTAAAAATTGTTCCTGGGTCAACTCCGAGTATTCGCATAATTAATCAACAAAATCCGCATTAGTAAATACATTCTGAACATCATCACACTCTTCGAGCGATTCGATTAGCTTCATCATCTTTTCTGCATTATCACCATTTATTGAAAGATGATTTTTAGCAACCCATTGTAATGATGCATTCTCAATATTAAATTTTTTATCGATCAACAATTTTCTTACGGGTTCAAATGATTCCAGCGAAGTAGTAACCACAAAAAACTCTTCTTCTGTTTGTAAGTCCTCTGCCCCGGCATCCAGTACAATTTCCATCATTTCATCTTCAGATTTTCCATCTCTCTTAACAGTAATAACACCTTTATGCTCAAACATCCAGGCAACTGAACCGGTTTCTCCCATATTCCCGTTCCCTTTACCAAAAATGTGTCGTATTTCTGCAACTGTCCTGTTTTTATTATCAGTAGCAACTTCAACTAAAAGAGCGGCACCGCCCGGTCCATATCCTTCATAAGTTAATTCAACTATTTGCGAGCCTTCAAGTTCTCCGGTTGCTTTTTTAATTGCTCGTTCAATGTTATCAGCCGGCATGTTTGCGGCTTTGGCGTTATCAATTGCAAGTCTTAGTCTTGGATTCCCCTCGGGATCACCGCCGCCCTGTCGTGCAGAAATTGTAATTTCTCTAATCAGCCGTGTAAATATTTTCCCGCGTTTAGCATCAAGGGCGCCTTTCTTTCTTCTTATTGTTGCCCACTTGGAATGTCCGGACATAATTATTCTCCCGGTAAGTTAATTCTAAATATCTTTTATCTCTATATCCTTCAAGCGTATTTGAGGGAACGCTTTTCCATCTTTATTAATCGATTCGATAGTGTATACAATATTAACCAAATTTCTTTCTTTATCAATACGATTTGCAAAACCACCAAGATTAAAACCGATCGCATCAAAAACTTTATCATTACCATTCTGCCTAAAACAAGTAACAATATGATTGGAGCCGACAATTCTCGGCGGATAAACCAAGGAAACATTTTCGCTCATAAATACCGGACGCATATTACCCGGTCCGAACGGTGCAAATTGATCCAGTATTCGGATAAACTTTGGTGAAATTTCGGAGAAAGCAAGTTTAGCATCAATATGAATTTCCGGTAGAAGATCGCTCTCTTTCATATTGGTTTTTAGAATTGCATTGAAACGTTTTTTGAACTCTTCAATTTTTTCTATTTCAACAGCAAGTCCGGCAGCAGCTTCGTGACCACCAAACTGTAACAAGAGATCTTCACAACCCTGAAGCGCTTCATAAATATTAAATCCCGGAATACTTCTCGCCGAACCTTTAGCAACGCCGTCAATTGTTGTTAGCATAACTGTCGGTTTGTGAAATTTTTCTACTAATCGCGATGCAACAATTCCAATTACACCCGGATGCCAATCATTATCATGAAGAACTATACCCAATTCGGTTTCAAGATTTATTACTGTTTCAACGAGATCGATTGCATGGGAGAATGTTGCTTCATCAATAGTACGACGTTTTGTATTCTCATCTTCCAATACTTGAGCTAACTCAATTGCTTTTTGCGGATCATTTGTAGTAAACAGTTCAACTGCACGGTTTGCATCACCCAATCTTCCAACTGCATTTACACGTGGAGCAATTGTAAATACAATTTGTCCCGCTGTTAAATTACCCGGTTCCATTCGTGCAGATTTGATTAATGCCTCAATGCCAGGACGAGGATTAGTATTAATAATGTCCAATCCTTCTTTTACAAGAACTCTATTTTCGTCAACCAGTGGGACTATATCCGCTGCACCTGCAAGAGCAACCAGGTCTAAATATTTGAGTGCCATATTCTTCTTACCGATTCTATCTCCAACAGCAGAAGCAAGTTTAAAAGCAACACCGGCACCCGATAAATGTTTGAAGGGATAATTACAACCGGGTTTAATAGGATCTAAAATTGCATGGGCTCTTGGTAATTCTTCTTTTGGCTGGTGATGATCACAAACAATTACGTCAATTCCAAGCTTGTTAGCATGATCAATTTCTTCAACTGCAGTTATCCCGCAATCAACAGAAATTATAAGATCCGTGTTCTGTTCCTTTATATAGTCTATACTCTGTACAGACATCCCATATCCTTCTGTCAATCGATTTGGAATATAAGTTTCTACATTTGCACCAAGTTCTTTTAAGAAGAGATACATTAGTGCGGCCGAACAGGTACCGTCAACATCATAATCGCCATAGACGTAGATCTTTTCGTTATTAGTAACCGCATTAATAACTCTAATTGATGCCTGGTGCATTCCATCCATTAAGAACGGATCGTGTATAGAAGTAAGTGATGGTCTGAAGTAGGACTTGGCTTCAAAGAAATTAGTAATATTTCTTTGGATTAGAATTGAGGACAATGCATGAGAAATGTTTAAGCTATCGGATAAAGCTAAAACCAGCTTTTCATCCGGAGCTTGTTTAAGTTTCCATCGGGTTTTTGCCATATTTCAATTTATGGGAGAACACCGATGATGATTCCGTGTCTGTAAGCCGAATTCTGTTCCCCGATAAGATCGGGGCGGCAGTTATTTATCTAGCCACGGCATTACTGCCGCGATCAAGCGATCTACCCGAAGGTTATTCTTCCAATAAAGGAAGAAATCGAAGCGAACAACTTCGAACCGAAAAACCGGATATAAACCGGTCGCATCGGAATCCCTTCTGCTCGACCTTGCACCAGGTGGGGTTTGCCCTGCCCCCGATGTTACCATCGGAGCGGTGAGCTCTTACCTCGCCTTTTCACCCTTACCCGGCTAATGCCGGGCGGTATGGTCTCTGTGGCACTTTCCGTGACTCAATACTTGCGTACTGGAGTCCCCGGGAGTTACCCGGCACCTCGTTCTGCGGAGTTCGGACTTTCCTCTTTCCCCACTAAATGGGGTAAGCAACTGCCCAACACGAATCATCAACTGTTCTTCTTCTTACTCTTTTATTTAACATATTTTTTACCAACTGGCACTAATATAATAAATTTTAATCACCACCGCATCACTTATTATTTGATATACTTTACCGCCCTAATGTATCTTTAGGATACCAATAAAATTGAACTTGGAGTTTCAAATGGATTTGATTCAAATAAGGTCTTTTCTTAATAAAATTGAGCTTTTTGCCGACTTAAACGACACGGAAAAGGAACTAATATCAAAAAATCTTGATGTAAAAGATTATCCTATAAACTCTCACCTTTTTGTTGAACACAATCAAAGAAAAAATCTATACATTATTTATGAAGGCGAAGTAGAATTATACAAGAAAACTCCTTTTGGAGAAGAAAAGAGATTATCAATTTTTACAAAGTATGATTTCCTGGGCGAAGGTTCTTTGATTGATGATTCTCCACACTCAACATCTTCAAGAGCAACATTGAATACAACAGCACTAATTCTTCCACGAGAAAAATTTAAGGAGATTCTTAAGATTGAACCGGATATCCCCATAAAAATTTTCTCGCGTATGGCTAAAGTTATATTCCGCAGAATGCAGTTTGCAAATTCACGTGTAATTAATCACGGGGCGCAATACCAATCGGGCAGAACCCGAATGGAACACGATCTGCTGGGTGACCGTGAAGTACCAAATGAAGTTTATTACGGTATACAAACATTGCGCGGAATGGAAAACTTTAATATTAGCGGTGTTACAATTTCATTTTACCCTTTACTTATTGAAGCGCTTGCCTCAGTTAAAATGGCAGCCGCAATAGCAAACAATGATCTGGGAATTCTTTCCAAACCGATTACTGATGCAATTGTTCAAGCATGCCGCGAAATAATCAGCGGAAAGTATCATGGTTACTTTGTTATCGATATGGTTCAAGGAGGAGCCGGAACATCCACCAATATGAATGCAAATGAAGTTATTGCTAACAGAGCTCTTGAAATTTTAGGATACGAAAAAGGTGATTACAAATACTGCCACCCAAATAATCATGTTAACCTTTCACAATCAACCAACGATGTTTATCCAACTTCTATTAAGATTGCAATTATTAACAGCAACAAAAAACTTATCGAAGTTCTCCAGAATTTGATTGATTCATTTCATAAAAAAGCGAAAGAGTTCTCCGGCGTTATTAAAATGGGAAGAACACAATTACAGGATGCTGTTCCCATGACTTTGGGTCAGGGGTTTGAAGCATATGCTGTAACACTTGAAGAGGAAATAAACCGGCTGGACGAAAATGCAAAATTATTCCTCGAAGTAAATATGGGCGCAACTGCTATCGGAACAGGAATAAATGCAGATCCCGATTATGGTCAGAAGTGTATCGATCATTTAAAAGAAATAACCGGTTTAAATGTTGTGCTGGCAAAAAATTTAGTTGAAGCTACACAGGATACCGGTGCATTTGTAATTTATTCCTCCGCCGTTAAACGTCTTGCAGTAAAGCTTTCTAAGATTTGTAATGATTTACGTCTTCTCTCTTCGGGTCCGCGGACAGGATTACATGAAATTAACTTACCGCCGATGCAGCCCGGTTCTTCAATTATGCCCGGTAAAGTTAATCCTGTTATTCCCGAAGTTGTGAATCAAATTGCTTTCAAAGTGATTGGTAATGATCTTACAGTTACACTTGCGGCAGAAGCCGGGCAGCTTGAACTAAATGTAATGGAACCGATAATAGTGCAAAGTATTTTTGAATCGATTGAAATGCTGAAGAACGGAATGAGCACATTAAAACATAAATGTATAGACGGAATTACTGCGAACGAAGAACATTGCCGAACACTTGTTGAAAACAGCATAGGATTAATTACGGCGCTAAATCCTTATCTCGGTTATGAGGTTTCTACCAGGATTGCAAAGGAATCAATGGAAACAAATCGCGGTGTATATGAACTTGTTCTGGAAAAGAATTTGTTGAGTAAAGAAGAGCTGGATAGGATTTTGTCTCCCGAGAATATGATCAAACCGCAGAAAATGAGATAAATTTTACCGGCTAATTACTCATTATATTTGCAAAAAATCTCATGTTCTTTGATGAGGAATTTGAGACTATAATCTTTATTACCGCAGTAAGAGGAACAGAAAGAAACATTCCGATTATTCCCCATATATAACCCCAGAGCATAAGGGAGAATAGTATTACCAAAGGATTCAGTCCAAGCCGGTCGCCGAATATCTTGGGCTCTAAAATGTTGCCAATTACATTCTGAATGAGAATTAATGTAGCCAGCACGAGCAATGTATACCCAATTGATTCGTATTGAATCAACGTCATTAGCGAAATAAATAATACTGCTATAACAGAACCGATATTTGGTATAAAGTTAAGAAGCAAAGAAAGAACCGCCCACACTATAAAAAACTCAATACCAAAAGACCATGTTACAACTCCAACAATTACTCCGAGCAGTAAACTTATCATAAACTTTGTAAAAATATATTTCTGAACTTTTTCTGTAATATCCTTAAATGTTCTTTGAAGTTTTGTTTCTCTTTGAATTGTCATCGTTTCAAGATCTTCATCAATTGTATAATGATGTTCCTTATCTAGCTCCTCCTTCATTTGAAGTTCTTTCTTAATTTTTTTTATTGAGGATTTAACTCCCTTTTCAACATATCGTACTCTAATTGCTTCAACAATTTTTTCGTGACCGCTGCTAATAAAAATAAAGAAGAAAAGAATTAAGAAGGTGTATGTAACCACCTCAATAGTTGAAGAGAAAAGTCCCCCGGCTAATCCACCGTAATCAAAATTTTCTAACACGCTGGAAATTTTAAAATTTATTAACGATTCATCTTCCAGTCCGAGTGATCTGGCAGTATTATTCACAAGATGATTCAACTTGATTTCAATAATCGGTAATTTCTGACCAAATTGAACAAAGGCGTCAATTACAATTTTTGATGCACCTCCTATAAATATAATCGAAACCAGAATATTTAAAACAATAGCAATGCCGTGCGGAATTTTTATCTTGGCAAGAAGTTTGTTAAGAGGTTCAAAAAGGAAAAATAAAAAGTATGCTATAACAAGCGGAAGAAAAATGTGCTGGAGTTCCTTCAACACAAAGAGAATTAAAATTATTCCGATTACCGAAATAAAAAATTTGATTACCGGATCTGTTCCTAATTTCTTCATAGGTGTGTTTTGTTTGTTGGGTGAAAATAATCAAAAAATGAGATTTTTCTAACATTTAATTTTCTTAAATTAAATACCCAATAAACAACTTCAAAAAAATGGTGTGAGTATTTAGATATGGTAAACAATATTACCCGATTTTTTTACGCGTTTCTTATAGCTATACTCCTTTTTACCAGCTGTAAAAATCCGGAAAATACTAAGAGCACGGAAACCTCCGATACATTAAAAGCTCCGAAGTGGAGTTATAATACTACAATTTACGAAGTGAACACTCGTCAATTTACCAACGAAGGAACATTTAATGCTTTTCGTAATCATCTTCCAAAATTAAAAGAGATGGGTGTTGATATATTATGGTTTATGCCGATCCATCCGATAGGAGTTAAAAACCGGAAAGGTACTCTTGGAAGTTATTACTCAGTTCAAAACTATAAAGAGGTTAATCCCGAATTTGGTACGCTGGAGGATTTTAAGAATCTTGTAAAAGAGGTACACAGTTTAGGTATGTATGTTATTATTGATTGGGTCGCAAATCATACTGCGTGGGATAATGTTTGGACAAAGACTCATCCTGAGTTTTACACAAAAGATAAAAACGGGAATTATGTTTCGCCATTCGATTGGAGCGATGTAATTGATCTTAATTTCGATAATCGAGAGTTATGGAATTACATGCGCGATGCTATGAAATTCTGGGTTGATGAATGTAATATTGACGGCTTTCGTTGTGATGTAGCTGCTATGGTTCCTTTAGATTTCTGGAAGTGGTTACGTCCTCAATTAGAAACGAACAAAAAATTATTTATGCTTGCAGAAGCACACGAACCGGAATTACATGAAGCATTTGACATGACTTATAACTGGCAGCTAAAAGATTTATTTGTTGATATTGCCTCGGGAAAAAAGAATGCAGATGATCTGTACAAATTATTTGAACAGGAAAAAATTATTTACCCGGGTGATGCTTTCAGAATGGTATTTACTACAAATCACGATGAAAATTCCTGGAATGGAACTGACCAGGAAAGATTTGGAAAGTTTTCCAAACAATTTGCAGTAATGTCGGGTGTTGTCCCCGGAATGGCTTTAGTTTATTCCGGAATGGAAGGCGGGTTGAACAAGCGGCTTCTATTTTTCGAAAGGGATCCGATCCAATGGAAAGAGAGCGAGTACCGTTCCATTTATACAAAACTTTTTAAGCTGAAGAAGGAAAATAAAGCCCTTTGGAATGGACCGTTTGGCGGTGAATTAATTAAGATCGATACGGGTGACCCATCAATCTTTGCTTTTGTCCGTCAAAAGGACGGTAACAAAGTGATCGCTTTGTTTAATTTATCTGAGAGCAAAAAAACTGTTAAGCTGAATTCTTATGACTTAAAAGGTGAATATAAAGATTTGTGGTTGGGTAAAATCACATCGATAAGTGATAACTTTTCTTTAACTTTAGAACCATTAGCTAACACTATATTATACAGATAGTAAAAAGAATTAGAAAAGATGGATCATCGACAGAAAATTCATCGGTCCGGTAAAGGGGTTTACTTTTTTATTCTCACTGCCGGTGTAATAATTTCTATTGTGGTTCTTTATGTTCTTCTTCTCGGTTTCAGAATAAATTTCATTTTCAGTAATCTAATGGATTCGGCAGCGAAAGTTAAACTTAGTGTGGCCAATGCAAAATTTGAATTCTTAAAAAGCTCATCTGATACTTCGAATACTTCCATAATAAATGCATGGGAACACTTAAGTTTAGCAGAACTATATGCCGGTAAACTCTTCGAAGAGAAAGATCCGTTTTCATTTATTGCTTTACCGCTTCATAAAATTGAGCTTCAGGATAAAGTTCAAAAACTCCAGGGAGAATTATTAAATTACCGTGGAGAGACAAGTCTGTTGCTTAAAAATAAGTTAAAAACCAGTCCGGCAGCAGAATCGTTATTCAATAATATTGTTTCAATTACAGATGAGATTGAACTGGACTTACGAATTCTGCTCGATTCCGAGATAAAAGTTTTCAGAATTACTCTATTCGGTCTGATTGGTTTTTGCGTTCTACTTCCGTTTATCACCTCCTTTATTTTTTACAGATACGAAAAGCAACGTTCTTCGTTTATCAAACAGATTGAAAGCGCCACAATTACATTAGAGAAAGGTCTTCACAAGAAAACACGGGTTGAAGAAGCTCTTCAAGAAACACAAAGACAGCTTACAACATTAATACAAAATCTGCCCGGTATGGTTTACAGGTGTAAAGTCGATTCAGAATGGACAATGGAGTTTGTAAGCGATAAGTCATATCAAATAACCGGTTACAAACCGAATGAACTTATAAACAATCATGTTACTTCCTACAACAGTTTAATTAATCCACAGGATAAAGTTAAAATTTGGGATCATATTCAAAAATCGGTTGAACAAAGAAAATCTTTTCAACTGGTTTATAGAATTACAACTGCGTCCGGATATGAAAAGTGGGTCTGGGAAGAAGGAATTGGAATCTTTTCCGAAGAAGATGAGTTAATTGCTCTCGAAGGATTTATTACTGATATAACCGAACAAAAACTTATTGAAGATCAATTACAGCTTCAGAGTAACGCACTTGAAGCTGCTGCTAACGGAATTGTTATAACCGACAAGAATACAAGTTTAATCTGGGCAAACAGCGCTTACTGGCATATTACTGGTTATTCCAAAAGTGATTTTGTCGAAAATAAAATGAACGTTTTTAAATCCGAATTTCATGATATCACATTCTTTGAGCACCTATGGGATACAATTAAGAGCGGTGAAATATGGCGCGGCGAAATGATAAACAAAAAGAAAGATGGTTCTACTTATTTTCAGGAAATGACTATTACTCCAATCCGCAGTTCCGAAAACCAGATAATCTATTTTGTAGCAATCATTCAGGATATTACAGAACGTAAAAAATCTGAAGATGCTCTTCGCGAAAGTGAATTCCGATTCCGCGGTTTGTACGAAAATGCAACTGTTGGTATTTACCGAACATCCCTTTCCGGTAAGATCTTAATGGCAAACCCAACTTTACAAAGAATTCTTGGCTACGACTCATTTACCGAATTAACCAATCTGGATGCAAAGGACTCTTATTTAGATCCAAACACAAGGGCAATATTTACAAAGGAGTTAAATCTTAAGAACAGGGTTTTCGGTTTCGAGTCAAGGTGGAAGAAAAAAGACGGAACAATTATTTATGTAAGAGAAAGTGCGCGTGTTGTAAAAGATGAAGACGATAGACCTGTATTCTACGAAGGAACCGTTGAAGATATAACCGATAAAAAACTTGCTGAGGAACAATTAATAAGCGCCAAGGAACGTGCAGAACAGTCCGATCGGCTAAAATCAGAGTTCCTTGCTCAAATGTCCCACGAAATTAGAACCCCTCTGAATGTTATATTAAGTTTTACTGGAATGATGAAAGACGAACTTCAAGATCAGGTAGATGAAGAATTAAAGAAAGGATTTGATGTAATTGATGAAGAGGGGAAGCGGATTATGAGAACAATCGAACTTATAATCAACATGTCCGAACTGCAAACCGGTAATTATAATTTTAATGCAAAGGAAATCGATCTTAACACAGATATTATCCAAAAACAATTTCGTAATTATCAGCCCATTGCCAAACAAAAGAAAATAGCATTTAACATTGTTAATAACATTAACAATACAAAGGTTATGGCCGACGAGTACTCGGTAAATCAAATTTTCTATCATCTTATAGACAACGCCGTTAAGTTTACCAGCACCGGCAAGGTTGAAATTAACCTTAATAAAGATCCGCGCAATAATGTTTATGTAGATGTTGTAGATACAGGAGTCGGTATCTCCGAGGAATATATGAAAATGCTTTTTACTCCCTTTACAAAAGAGGAAAAAGGTTATACAAGAAATTTTGAGGGAAATGGATTGGGATTAGCTCTGGTTAAAAAATATTGCGATCTAAATAATGCCGAAATAAAAGTAACAAGCCAGAAAGGAAAAGGATCAATATTCAGAATTACCTTTCTTAAAAAATAAATTTGCCATGAAGGGATTAAAATTTCTACCACTAACAGAAAAAAAATGGACGGATTTTGAAAATCTATTTGGTAAAAATGGTGCGTGTGGCGGTTGCTGGTGCATGTGGTGGAGAATAAAAAGAAATGAATTCGAAATGAATAAAGGTGCCGTAAATAAAAAATTAATGAAGAAGATTGTTAAAAAAGGAATAGTTCCCGGTTTAATTTTCTATCTTAACAAAATACCGATCGGGTGGATTTCTGTTGCGCCACGCGAGGACTTTCCGGTGTTAAATAACTCTAGAGTATTAAAACAAATTGATAATAAAAAAGTCTGGTCAATCGTGTGCTTTTATATCGATAAGCATTATCGCCGCAAAGGACTTTCTGTAGAAATCCTAAAAGCAACTATTGAATATGCTAAAAAGAAAAAGGTAAAAATATTAGAAGGTTACCCGGTAGAACCTAAAAAGGAAAAAATGCCTTCAGTATTTGCATGGACTGGATTTGCCTCAGCATTCTTGAAAGCAGGTTTTAAGGAATTTGAAAGACGGTCAGCAACAAGACCAATTATGAGATATGCTATTCAACAATAATGGAAACAAAAAATGAAATCTCTTAAGCTACTCTTCGTATTAATAACTCTAATTTCTACAGTAATTTATTCACAGGACGATGCTGCTTCTTCAACATTAATAAATAAGGGGGATAAAGCGCCGCAGTTTGAAGTTCAGTCTATCTCCGGTGGATGGCTCTCATCAGATCTGTTAAAAGGAAAAGTTACATTAATTAATTTCTGGGCAACCTGGTGTCCTCCTTGTCGGGCAGAATTCCCTCTCCTTCAAAAGGATATATATGATTCAATTAAAGAGAAAGATTTTCTTGTTATGGCAATATCAAGAGGGGAAGACACTGATACTGTAAAGAAATTTATTGATAAGAATAAATATACATTCCCCATCTATGTTGATAAGGAAGCAAAAGTATTTAACCTCTTTGCAAACAAATATATCCCGCGAAATTTTGTTATTGGTAAAGATGGGCATATTAAATGGGCGTCGATTGGATTTGTTAAAGAGGAGTTTTACGAAATGATAAAAGTCATAAGAGAAGAATTGAAAAAATAATTGACCATAAAACGGTTCGCCAATTTATTGGTTGGTAGAGCCGTTATTTAAGAATCAAATAATAAAATAATTCCCTGGAAGGTTTTTTAATATATCCTTTATCAAATAAATTACTTGCCGCTTCTGCTGCTATAAATTTGTAGATCCAGAACGTCCATTCTCTAAAACTTACTTCGTCTTTATAAACAGAGGACAAATATTTTTTTACAAACACCGGGCGCTTCGAATCGAGGTAATTAATCAATTCGTCTGAGATAAGAAGTGCCATTTGAGTTAAAGTTTCATTTTCACGATTTGAGATTACCGGGAGAATTAATTCACTGTTTTTAAGTAAACCGTATTTATTTAATGGGAATGTTAAATTCTTATCTGCAGCTTTTAACTCCCCGCTCATAAATTTAACAAGGTCATCAATAATTTTTTTCTTGAATACTATTTCATTAGAGACTTCACTCATTCCGAAATCCTGTATTAATTGTTCGCGTTTGATATCAATATAGTTTGCCCTTCTGCTAATATTACCGAATACACACAGAAAATATTCCTTGTAATCTTCATATTTGTTTTCGAGCCACAATTTATTTGCTGATTGCTGGAGTGTATCCTCCTGATTAACCATTAAATAATACTGATTACTTCCCCGCATCGGAATATCGGATCTTAAAAATTTCTCAACTATGTTTTCCTTCTGCCATTTATCCAGCAAAACATTGTAAAGAATAAAAAGCGAGGATTCTTCGAAAGAAATATTGTAAAAGGAATTTAGTTGCCGGTACTTTTCCTTAACTGTTTGATACTTCTCAATTATTATATTTTCGATATCATTACTAAACTGCTCTACATATTTTTTTATATCCTCCCTATCCCCGCTTGCTACAATCATACATGCCGGCACAAATTCTTTTCCATCCGAACTTTTTATAAGTCCCTCAATAAATAACTGATTAATATAATTACTGTATTCGGATTCACTGATTTTAAAGTGCTCAATTATTTCCTTTTTACTCACCCTTTTGTGAAGAAGGATTAAAATTTCACTGAGGATTTTTTGTTCAGTTAATTTTATCTGTTTTATATTTTCCGGATAAACTTCAACAGTAAGTTTACCTTCCAGCAATTCCGAAACATTCTCTTTTGACGTACAGGAAATAATAACGAAGAGAATAAATATTACAGCAATTATTTTATTCATATAAAAGGTTCCGGGAAAAAAGTATTATCTAATTTTTTATTCCTATTAAAATATTGGAGCCGAAACTGGTATCCTTACGAATAACCTTATTAATACCGGCATTTATAAACCAATCTCTCATTTCATTTTCAGTATAAGTATCACCGCATTCGGTGCCGACAAGCATATTGAGAGAGAACAATGCGCCGCCAAGCGGACCGGTTCTATCATCGTTCATAATAAAATCGCGTATAATTATTTGTCCCCCCGGATTCAAAGATTCAGCACACTTTGTAATTAATTCTTTGTTCTGTTCAAAGCTATTTATGTGAACAATTGCAGAAAGAAGTATAAGATCGTAACCTTTTCCAAAAGAACAGTCCAGGTAGTCTCCTTCAATAAATTCAACACGTTTAGTAAGTTCGTATTTTGCAGCATATTTCTTTGTAATAGGAATTATTTCAGGAAGATCTAAAATCACACCTTTAACATTTTCATTTGTACTAAGGAATTCATAAGTAAACGCACCCGAACCGCCGCCGATATCGAGCATCTTATTAACATTAGAAAAATCGAGCATTAGAGAAATAATTTTAGCTTCCCGCTGTGCCCTGTAATGCATCGCAGCAATAAAATTTTCCCGCCAGTCCTCTTTCCTGGAAATTGTTTTCTGGAATACAGAACCACCTGATTTTACTGATTCAGTCAACATACTCCATAAATCCCATAAATGATTTGTATGATGAAGGTTCCCCATATAATCCGGCTTTCCTTTAACGAGATACTTTGCAGCTGTTTCATTATTGTAATACTTGCCGTGAACTTTCCTTAAAAATCCGAGTGCAACCAGAGCATTCATAAGTCTATTTACGGCTCGTTCATTACAATTAATTAGTTTTGCTACATCATCCGAATGCATCATGTGTTTATCCAGGACAGTAAATATTTCCAGCTCTATTGCAGTTAATAACACTCTGCTTTGTTGAAATGAATTGGCCAGATTTCTTATACTATCCGGAGTGAATACTTCGTTGATCTGCATAACAATCACATTGATTTTGTTAAACAAAAATAATATTTGAAAATGGTTTATGCAGGTTTTGGAAAATATTTTTACAGTAAATTAGAGTTTGCCTTGCTTATACATCAGCTGGGTTTTTAATCTTAAGAGCTGTCTTTCTATAACAAGATCGGCAAGTTTATCGGGAATGGTTGTTTTATCTTTTGCGTGTAATACTTCCTGTACTTTTGATTCGCTAACATCAATCCGGTATAGACTATTAACAAAGCGTTCAAAATCGCGCGACATTAATTCTTTGATACGATTAACTAAATATTCTTTTATTACAGTAAGATCTGCTGCAACAGGTAATGACGATCCTTCCAGAGAAAAATCTTTGGATAATTTTGCGACTAATGCAGTATATAATTCTTTATCGTCCATAATTTTATAAGCGGGACGGGGCAAGCCCCGTCCCTACATGTTTAATACTTATACTTAAGCCACTTAATTACTTCCGACCATTTTGGTTTTTTACCTGTTCTAAGAATACCAATACGATATATTTTTCCAGCCAATGGAAAGATTGCTAATAATGTTAATATACTAACAACAAGTGATATAAGAAGCTGGAGTATCGAAACATCGGCAATAGTCATTCTTGCCGGCATTACAATAATATTTGCAAAAGGTACAAACGAACTGATCTTTGCAATTGCACTATTAGGATTCTCAATCATCGAGAAAGCAATAAAGAACGGAATGATTATAAGCAGCATTACCGGCCATAATCCCGATTGAGCATCCTGCGGGTTATCGAATATTGCACCTACTGTTGCAAACAATCCGAGAAATATTATTAATCCTAAAAAGAAATTAACAAGGAAATAAACTATCTGGAAAGTTGAAAGACTAATTGAAACTTCGGGCGGAAGCATAATCCACGTTGATGATGCAACCATTATAACCGGAGAAAGCCAGATAGCCATCTGAAGCAATCCTGTTAATCCTGAACCAAGAATTTTTCCAATCATTAATTCTTTTGAGCTTACCGATGATAATATCACTTCAACAATTCTACTCGATTTTTCTTCGATAACCGACTGCATAATCATCTGACCCATCATTAGTAAACTGATATAAAGAAGAAATGTAAATAAATAAGTAAGCACTAAACTTCCGTATCCCTCTTCTGTAAATCCCTCTTCTTTTGAAACCTTAAATCCAGTAACATCAATTCCCTGACGTGCAAAATTCAATTCTTCAATAGAAAGCGCCCTGTTGCTGAAGTATGTATCAATCAATACCTTGTTTATCGGGCGGGTCATCATTTCCGAGAGTCGGCGGTTTTGCGGTGTCTTTGAATAATACTCAATTTTTTTATCCTTTAAAGCAGACTCCGGTACATACAATACGCCGGTTATTTTTTCATCAAGAACTTCCTGTTTTTTGCTTTTTAAAAATTCTTTGAACTCATCTTTATTCATCGTACTGAAAAGAAGATTTACTGTTTTTTCCTTTACAGCATCAGTACTTCTTAATTCATTTTCCAGTTTTAGTGTAAGTTCATTCGATTCCGAAATAACTGTCACATTAAATTTGGTACTATCTTCTTTCATCAGGAGAACCTGAATACCAATTAAGCCGAACATAAAAACCGGTAGAAGGATTGTCATTATAATGAATCCTTTTGAGATCACTCTTTCTTTCACTTCTCTTTTGAAGACGGCAATAATTCTATTATTAAGCATTGTGCACCTCCTTACCGTTTACTTCACGACCGGCAAGTTCAATAAATATTTCCTGTAATGAAATATCGTTAGCATCAAATTTTTTAATCACAATCCCTCTATCGACCAGCATTTTTAGTACTGTCTGTGCTTGTTCCGGTTCTTTAACTCTTATCCCGGTTGTATTTCCGTAGTTTTCAATTTTTTCAATTATCGGATGACCTTTAAGAAATGAAATATCCCCTTCATAATTTAAGCTGACATTTTTCTGTGCGTATCTGGATTTAATTTCGCTAAGCTTTCCTTTCAAAATAATTTTGCCATGATCAATCATTGCGAGATGATCGCAGAGTTTTTCGGCAAAGTCCATTAAGTGTGTTGAAAAAATTATTACTTTACCACGTTCTTTCATTTCCAAGATAATGTCTTTCAGCAAGTTAGTGTTAACCGGATCAAGACCGGAAAACGGTTCATCGAGAATAACAAAATCCGGATCGTGAAGAACAGTAGCGATAAATTGAAGTTTCTGCTGATTACCTTTCGATAGATCTTCCACTTTGGAAAGCCGGCGGTCGTAAAGCTCGAACCGTTTAAGGAATTCGTTTGCTCTCTTGTGAACATCCCTTCCGGATTTACCTTTAATCTCTGCAAAGTAATTTAGAGTGTCCATCACTTTCATTTTTTTGTAAAGTCCTCTTTCTTCCGGAAGATAACCGACACGGTTTTTAAATTCCTGTCCAACCTTAACACCGCGAAGATTTACTTCGCCTTCATCGGGCATATAAATACCCATCATCATTCTGATTGTAGTTGTCTTGCCGGCACCGTTTCTTCCGATGAGTCCGAATATTGAACCTTCCGGAACTTCGAACGATGCCTGATCAACCGCAACCAACGAACCAAAACGCTTTGTAAGATTTTTTACTTCTAGTGCATGCATTGAATTCCCCTAATTGTGACCTTATTATGACGTATAATATAATGAAGTTGATTCAAAATTAATTTGAAAAATTAACAATGCTAAATTAAGAATATATAAATCTTGCTGGGGATTAAAGGAGTTTTTTCGTCCAGAATTTAACCTGATTTTCTACTTCTTTGAATGAAGTACTTCCTTTAGAGATTTTATTTATGATGCTCGATTTTACGGTGAGATATTTGTAAAGGTCCTTTTCAAATTCGTGTGAGATCTTTTTATAATCGTTAAGAGTAATATCATTTAGTTTTTTCTTTTTTGAAATTGCCAGAGCAACAAGTTTTCCTACAATATTATGTGCCTCTCTGAACGGAATTTTTTTACGAACAAGGTAATCTACCAATTCAGTTGAAAGCAATAGACTTCCATCGAGTTCTTTTTCAAAACGATCTTTATTGAATTTTGTATGACTTAATAAACCGGCAGTTACTTGCAAACATTCTTTTGTTGTATCAACTGCTTCAATAAGATGGAATTTATCTTCCTGCATATCGCGGTTGTAAGCAAGCGGAAGAGATTTCATAACGGTTAATATTCCTATAAGTGCGCCAAATACCCTTCCGGTTTTTCCTCTTACAAGTTCTGCAATGTCGGGATTTTTTTTCTGCGGCATCAAGCTGCTTCCGGTTGCAAACGAATCATCAATTTGAGCGAATGAAAATTCATGGGAACTCCACAGGGCCAACTCTTCAGATAGCCGGCTCAGATTCATCATAACAACCGAACAAATACTTATAAACTCGATTACCACGTCCCGGCTTGAAACGGCATCAAGTGAATTTTCAATGATACCTTTCATCCCAAGTAATTTTGCTGAATAATTTCTATCAATAGGTAATGTTGTGCCAGAAAGAGCTGCTGCACCAAGCGGTGATTTGTCCGCGCGTTTCAAACAATCGTTAAGACGATCAATGTCTCGATCAAATATCGAAATGTATGCAAGTAGATGATGTGCAAAAAGTATTGGCTGTGCACGTTGCAAATGCGTATAGCCGGGGATTATAGTCTCCTTATGCTTAATTGCAATCTTAAGAAGTAACTTTTGCAAACCGGTGATAATTTTTTTTAATGACAGGATTTCATTTTTAATGTAGAGCCGTTCATCCAATGCAACCTGATCGTTACGGCTGCGTGCAGTGTGAAGTTTTTTACCAGTAGTGCCGATTCTTTTCGTGAGTTCTTCTTCTATAAATGAATGGATGTCCTCATTGCGCCAATTATATTTCAACTTACCCAAAGAAATTTCTTTCCGGATCGATTCAAGAGTTTTTACAATTTTACTGCCTTCAGCAGATGAAACTATCTTCTGCTTAACAAGCATTTTAACATGTGCTATGCTTCCGGTAATATCCTCGTTGAAAAGTCTTCCATCTATCTCAATGGAAGAGGAAAAGTTAAGAGCTTGTTCATCAAGCCCTTTTTTGAATCGGCTATTCCATGTCGGCATTTTTTATTCCGGAGATGAACAAAAAGTAATTAGTTGTTTAAATATAGAACACAGATTTAACAGATTAAAACTGATTTTCAATAATTGTTAATTACTTTTTGTTCCACTAATTTTTTTATGCTACTGCACTTTTTCTGTCGTTCTTAACTTTTTGTGTTACACGGTTATAAGTCTTTAACGGTAAACCGTATATTTTAATAAATCCTTCAGAAGCTTTATGATCGAACTGATCTTCTGCCGTATAAGTTGCAAGAGCGGGATCGTATAATGAATACGGAGATGTTCTTCCTGTAACTCTCAGTGTTCCTTTGTAAAGTTTTACTTTTACCAATCCCGTTACCCGCTCCTGGGTTTTATCTACAAATGCTGAGAGTGCTTCCCGTAATGGAGAGAACCACAATCCATTGTAAATGAGGTTAGAAAATTCATGCGCAACAATTGATTTATAATGCATTACAGATTTATCGAGCGTGAGTCTTTCTAATTCCTTGTGAGCGAAATGTAATATGGTTGCAGCGGGAGCTTCATAAACTTCACGGGATTTTATTCCCACCAGTCTATTTTCCACAAGGTCAATTCTGCCAACTCCATTCTTAGCACCCACAGCATTTAGAAATTTTACGAGTGAAATGCTATCCATTTCCTGCCCGTTAACAGCAACTGGAATTCCTTCAACAAATTCAATTGATACGTCATCGCCATTATCGTTTGCGTTTTCCGGCGAAGTAGTAGATTGAAAGGCGTCTTCAGGCGGCGCTACCATCGGGTCTTCAAGTACACCGCACTCAATACTTGTTCCCCATAAATTTTCATCAATTGAATAAGGATTTTCTTTTGTAGCTGCTACCGGAATATTATGTTTCTTTGCATACTCAATTTCTTCTTCACGCGATTTAAATTCCCATTCGCGTAAAGGTGCAATAATTTTAAGGTCCGGAGCGAGTGCGCCAACAGAGACTTCGAATCTAACCTGATCATTTCCTTTTCCGGTACATCCGTGCGAAACCATATTTGCCCCTTCTTTCAATGCAACATCAACCAGTGCTTTTGCAAGAAGCGGTCTTCCTATTGAAGTAGCCATCGGATATGCATCTTCGTACATTGCACCGGCTTTAAGCGATGGATAAACATAATCCTCTACAAATTCTTTGCGCAAATCTTCAACGTAAACCTTCGAAGCACCGGATTTCAATGCCTTCTCTTTTAAGCCGGAAAGTTCTTTTGTTTGACCGAGATCGCCGGTAAATGTAATTATCTCTGCATCATAATTATTTTTCAACCAATGGACCATAACGGATGTATCCAATCCGCCCGAATATGCTACAACAATTTTGTTCTTACTCATTTTACGTTATTCCTAAAGTTGTTTTTAATTGTTCTATTATTGTTTTTACTTTCTTAATTGATCGGGGAATTATAAGTATTGTATCATCCCCGGCAATTGTACCAAGGAGATCATGAATTTTCTGGCTATCAATAAAAACAGCAACACCCTGGGCGCGACCCGTGAATGTTCTAATTACAATCAACTGTTCATTGCTATCGATTGATATAACCTCTTCCGCAATCCGGTTTTTAATTGTTGTTTGTGTTCCAGATTCACCAACGCGATAAACCGTTCCGTTAGGAGTGGGTATTCTAACAATTCCCAGTTCACTCAAGTCTCTCGATAAAGTTGCCTGGGTAACTCTAATTCCATTCTGTTTAAGAAGTTTTACCAGTTGTGTTTGATTAAAAACTTCCTGTGCTGAAATAATCGACTTAATAAGAGAATGCCGCTTGTTAATATTTTCTAATTTCTTGCTCATAACTTTTCCCATTTATTGTTATTTCGAACCTAATCACCTTATAGTTTCATTTCAAGTTCAACAGTAATCAATCGCTTACAATTTCGGTTCCTACTCCCTCTTCAGTAAATATTTCGAGAAGAAGTGCGTGTTCAATTCTTCCATCGACAATATGAACCTTGTTTACTCCGGCATTCAAAGCGTTCAATGCCGATTCGACCTTGGGAATCATACCGCCGTTGATAATTCCTTTGTTAATAAAATCCAGAATTTGTTTTTCTGTTAAATGAGGAGCCAATTCATTGTTGATTTTGACACCTTCCGTATCGCTCATGTAAACAAGTTTTGCGGCATCAATTGCACCGGCAAGAGAGCCGGCAGCTATATCAGCATTTACATTATAAACGGTTCCATAATTATCAATTCCCATTGGAGCAATAACGGGCAGGTAACCGTCTTTCAGTAAATTTTTTATTAGCGTTTCATTTACATCTACAACTTCACCTACCAATCCCAGATTTTCCTTTTCATATTTTTTTACACGTATCATATCGCCATCGATTCCACTAATTCCAACAGCTCTTCCGCCATGAATATTTATTCTTCTTACAATATCTTTATTAATAGAGCCGGCAAGAACCATCTGAACAACGTTCAGTGTTTCTTCGTCAGTATATCTTTGTCCGTTTACAAATTTTGTCTGAATGTTAAGTTTATTCGATAATGAAGTAATCTCTTTTCCGCCGCCGTGAATAACAACAATATTAATCCCGATTTTCCTAAGTAGAGTTACATCTTTAGCAATCATCGTTTTAAGTTTTTCATCTTCCATAACTGCTCCGCCATACTTAATTACGAAGGTCTTTCCCTCGAATTGTTGAATGTACGGAAGTGCTTCTATAAGAACGTCTTCTTTTTTGAAAGTTGCAGTTGTCAAGTTCTGTAGCTCCCGTTAATCTTAACATAATCTTCTGAGAAGTCGCAAGTCCAGCAATTTGCAGATTCATTCCCCTGATTTAATTTTACAACCAATTCTATTAATTCACTTTTTAATGTTTGATTAGCTACGGCATTTGGAAGAGTAACAATATAATTCTTCTGCAATATTTGAGTTCCGTTAATAATTATTTCGAATTTAGCCGGGTCGAAATCAATTCCCGAGTAACCGACTGCAGCAATAATTCTCCCCCAATTTGCATCTTCACCATGAATAGCAGTTTTTACTAATGGTGAGAGTGCAATTGTTTTAGCGGCTTTAATAGCATCCTGTTCTGTAAGAGCACCTTCAACTTTTACTTCAACTAATTTTGTTGCTCCTTCGCCATCTTTAACTATATCTATTGAAAATTTTTTAAGAAGAGTAAAAAGTTCTGCTTCGAATGTTTTCTGTGAATCACTCCCCTTAGTTATCACAACACCCGAAGCAGAGTTTGAAAGCATTAAAACCATATCGTTCGTACTTGTATCGCCGTCAACTACAATTCTGTTGAAAGTTTTATCTACTGTTCTTTTCAGCATCTCCTGTAAGAGCTCTTTATCAATTGCAGCATCTGTAGTAACAAATCCCAGCATAGTTGCCATATTGGGATGAATCATTCCCGAACCTTTTGCAATTCCGCTTATTGTAACTTCCTTACCGTTAATTAAAAACGATGTTGATTCGGCTTTATAGAATGTGTCGGTTGTCATTATTGCTTCTGCAGCATCTTTTTCATCGCCATCAACAAGATAATTTTTAATTGCAGCAATTCCGTTTATAATTTTTTCCATAGGAAGCGGCTCTCCTATTACACCTGTTGAAGCAACAAGAACCTCTTCTTTTTTAATACCCAAAAGTTCTGCAGTTTGTTCTGTCATTATCCCGGCATCAAAATATCCGCGTTCGCCGGTGCATGCATTTGCATTACCGCTGTTAACTATTATTGCATAAAACTTTTCACCTTCTAAAAGATGCTTTTTACTTAGTAATACCGGTGCTGCCTGAACTTTATTTAGAGTAAAAACTCCGGCAGCCGAAGCCGGGTAATCCGATACAATTAACGCAAGATCTTTTCGGGATTTCTTAATTCCACAGTGGATCCCGGCGGATTTATATCCCAATGGTAATTTTGTCTTCATGCCGATTGTATTTTTAGATACTTCTTCTTTGAACATTTTAGAATTCCTTCGGTTTGATCTATTCCGAACATTATATTCATATTTTGAACCGCCTGACCGGCAGCCCCCTTAATTAAGTTATCGATCGTAGAGATGATCGTTATTATTCCATTGTTAATTGAAAATCCGATATCGCAATAATTGGTATGTAATACATTTTTTATTTCCGGTATCTGCGGATGGAATATTCGTACAAAAGGTAATAGCTGATAATATTTATTAAATATCTCCATGCATAATATTTCATTCACGTTATCACTTACTTTTGCCTGAATTGTAGTATAGATTCCTCTTGTTATAGGAAGTAAATGCGGGGCAAAAGAGAATACCGGTTCAGAACCGCCGAACATTGATAGATATCTTTTTATTTCCGGAATATGCTGGTGATTACCGACTTTATAAGCTCTAACGTTCTCATTTACTTCCGAGAAAATCATGTTTTCTGATACAGATTTACCTGCACCGGATGTTCCGCTGTAAGAAACTATACTAATAAAATCCCCCGCTATTACATTTTCCTTTAGTAATGGGATTAGAGGAAGAAGAACACTTGTCGGGTAGCAGCCGGGATTAGCTATAATACTTGCATTTGCAATTTCAGTTTCATTCCACTCGCTAAGTCCGTAAACCGCAATATTTACAAGGTCGGGAGCATTATGCTCGTGCTTGTAATACTTGGTGTATTCACTCAGATCATTTAATCTAAAGTCCCCGCCAAGGTCAATTACTTTTATCCCATTTTCGTATGCACTTTTTACATAAGGTATCGCTTGTCCTGATGGCAGTGCTATGAACAGCAGATCAATATCGGAGAGTAATTTATCATCGAAAGATTGAATACTACGGGAAAATATTCCTCTGAGTGATGGATGCATCTCTTCAATTCTATAACCTGCTGAATTATATCCAAAAAGAGTAGAGATTTCCACCTCAGGATGATTTAGTAGCAGCTTAATCAATTCCAGACCCGAATAACCCGCTGCGCCAACTATACCTATTTTTATCATTTACATATTCTTCTAAATTTGGGGCATAATTATACTATATTATGAATAATTATGCAAGAGATATTTTTGTGCCGGGAGGCAATAAAAAACCCGGACAAAGCCGGGTTGAAGAATTAATTATTTGTTGATGAAAATACTATTAAAATCCTCTATTCGCTGCATCTCTTCCATCGTCAATATTTCTATCGCGCCTTTCTTTATAGTCATTGAACATATAAGAAATTCCAATCCCGATACTCCGGCTATTCCGCATCTCGTAATAACTTTTTGTAAAGTAGTTACCCCCAATCGATTCGTTATTTCCTCTTTGGGCGTTAAGAACATCATTAATCATAATATAAACGCGGAGTTTCCGGTCCATAAACATTTTATTAAAGAATAAAGAGAGGTTTTTCATTTCACTTCTTATTGTACGTCTGTTTTCAATTTTGGGCATATAGTATAAAGAAATATTTGCATCAATATCATACCAGAGTTTTAAACCAAGATTTGCATTGAGCGTATATGTTTTATTCGTTAATGTTAAATCCTCAGCAAGATACTGCCCCGATTGTTTGGCATATCTGTAATTAAAAGAAACGTAAAACGAGCTTATAAAATCCGGAAGATGAAACGGCATCATGGGTGAATTGTAGTATGGTAATGTAAGATTAACACCGTATGCTTTTTCGCTATTAAGATTAAGGAAAGTGGAAACGATTGTTGAATCGTTCTCGGTTGCCATTGCAGAAGTAAAACTACCGGTTGTATAATTGTAAAACACGCTAAGGTATTGCGAAAGATTAATTGCATACGAATTGAGGTATGTCGGTTTTAATTTAGGATTACCGGCAAAAAATGTATTCGGTCCCGTGTACTGTCTGAATGGATTGATATAAAATATTTGCGGATATGTAACCCTTCGGAATGCATTAAACGAAAGCTGGAATAAATCACTTATCTTGTAACTCAGATTAAGATTGGGGAAGAAACTTAAAAAGTTTTCGGAGAATTCGATATTCTGTGTTACCTGATTTCCTTTTGTATTCAGGTACTCGCTTCTCAGTCCCAGTTTAACATCAAAGTCGCCAAGTTTATGTGCATACGATGCATAGAGAGCATTGATTAACTCGTTATAACGGAATTCGTTGCTCAGGTTAAGACTATCTTTCCATGCAGAGAATTGATACATATAATCCTCAACAGAGTAATCATTGGTTCTGGTTCTGTATGTAAGATTGTATCCGGCTTCCAGTCTGTTGAGGTTAATTGGAAGGACATAATCGGCTTTAAGGATTAATGTTTTTGCATTAACGTCCGTATTACTTTTCTGAAGCTGGGGAGTATTAATTCTGTTGCTGTATTTAAGATTCATATCTCCGTTTGTAGGGTTACCAAAAAGTGTAAGCATGGCATCAAATGTAAGTTCGTTTCCTTTGGTCGCGAATTTCTTCTTATAGAACCCATATAAAGAAAGACTGTTATTAACACCTTCGTTATTTCCTATCCTGTTGTAGCTGTATTGAAAAATATTGCTCTGATTATTAACAAGCGAGTTGCCATCGTTCTTGGAATTATATTTATAACCATTATAAGTTGTGAAAAACGTTATTGAATTATTTTCATCAAAATCATAATCGAAACCGAACTTGAAGTAGCCGGAATAGAAAGTGTTTTTGCCATCACCTATTGTTTTCTGATAATACATATTAGGACTTGTATACACATACCGTTCAGATTCATTGTAATTATTCATTGCGAAGTAACTTCCATAAGCCTGGCCAAAGAAATTGAATTTATCCACTTTATAATTGAGGTAGGCGCCGCCAAAGCTGTTTTTATTTGATGATGAACTTAAACTTATCATTCCGCTTGTATTACTGAAGGTTTCTCTTTTTGTAATAAGGTTAAGGATATAAGTTCCGCCCTCCGCACTCTCTTTTGCGCCAGGTGCAAGTACAACTTCAACCTGATCGATCATCGTAGCGGGTAATTGCGCAAGCATTTCTGCCGGCATGTTATACTCGTGACCGTCCATTTTTATTTTAATCGGTTGACCGCGGACAGTTATTTTATTTGTAGAAGGTTCAACCTCCACAAGTCCCGAATTTTTAAGTGCCTCGGTTACAGATCCGGCATTTCCGGGAAGTCGATCCATGTTAATTACCTGACGGTCTGCGTAAAATTCTACAGCAGGTTTAATTGCTTTAACAACTACCTCCGGTAGATCGATTGTCGTTCCCATTAATTTAATAAGTCCGATGCGGGATGATTTTGAAACGTCAACCGAATCGATTAATTGAGACTGATAACCGACCATTGAGAATCTAACTTTTACATTACCTTCAGGAATATTTTCGACGGTGAAATTTCCTTTAGCATCAGAAGCAGCACCGGCTATCTGATTCCCGGTAGTACGAGATAGAATTAATACCGAAGCACCAACAAGAGGTTCGTTGGATTTGAAATCTACAACTGTACCTATTAAACTGAATTTTTCTGATTTGTTCTGAGCAAAATTAAATGAGGTGATTAAAAGAATAAATAAGAAGAATAATACGCGGGACTTCATTTTCCCCCTGAGTTTTGTTTGATTATGAGTTATAAAAGAAGTAGAAAACTCTAATGTCCTTTCCTTAATAGTTTCTTTTTCTGTTATCAACCTAATCTTTTATAAATAAAATTTCAATTTATTTTTTTTCTTCGTCAGGTAAATACTCTAATATATCGCCCGGTTGACAATTGAGCACTTTACAAATAGCATCAAGCGTCGAAAAACGAATAGCCCGTGCCTTCTCGGTTTTTAGAACGGAAAGGTTTGCCATTGTAATATTCACCTTTTCGGCCAGTTCGGTTAAACTCATTTTACGTTTTGCCATCATAACATCAAGGTTTACTCTTATCATATAATCGCCTCACACAGTTAGATCATTTTCTTGTTTAATATTTGCGGCTTGTATAATTATTTCTCCAATTACAAATAAAAACAATCCGATTACTATTACAGGATTAAAAACCATACTCAAAATCATTGCTGCTTTAAAAAGGATATCGATAATCCATGATACCGATAAATCCAAATTTGGTGCTGATACTATAGTCATTAAATGATAAACAAAAGTTAGTGCTAAAATAATTTTTGCTGTACTTTTAAGGTAAATTCCATTCTCTTCAACAAAAGGATTATTATTAAATACATTCTTAATGAACTTTGTCATCAGCGTTAGTATCATATATAAACCCGCTACTATTACTAAATCGAATAATATGATTAAAACTATCATAAGTACATTTTCTGAATATGCCTGTTCGAAATGAGAATCAAGAATATTAAAGACATCAAAATTCTTTAATTCATTTTTACCTTCATACAGTGGAATAATTTTTAGTATTGTGAATAACAAAACAACTATTGGTAATAATTTTTTAAATATATCCAGATATGCATAAACTGTTTTTACTATCCAATTTTCTGTTAATGATTTCATTTTGACCCCTCTATTAATCTTACAACTGATTTTCTGATATCAACCTAATGAAATGATTTCGTTTTGTCAAGAATATTTTACTGTTTATCAATAAATTATTCCCTGTACTCGATAATTATTGTTTTTGGCGTTTTTTAGCTATTTTTCACTTGTACTTTTACCAGATTGAGGTTGAAATGAAGAAATCGATTCTATTAATTCTTATCGGCAACAGGAAGGATTCTGCTGTTAAGGTTCAGCAGATTTTAACCGGCTGGGGATGCACAATAAAAACACGTTTGGGATTACACGATGGTGTTCTTGATAATTGCTCTGATTCTGGATTATTGATACTTGAGATTTGCGGAACAGGTGAACAAAACCACGAGCTTGCGAGAAAAGTTTCTGTACTGCCGGGTGTCTCTTCCAAACTTGTAGAATTGGAAGTTGAAAGCTGACTTGAATTGTCGTTGAGTATCAAAAATAAATCTGTAAAAAAATAGCACACAGATTAAACTGATCAAACAGATATAAACAGATTTTAATTACCGGGCACTAATTTCCTTTAGTACACGAAATAACTCGTTCGCTCTTTCGGAACTGATCAGCAGATTTTTCCTGTTCTTAAGATGTATGTGAACACCGACTTTTCCTTTCATAATATAACCTGTTGTTTTCCATCGTATCGAATAACGCAATCCCCATCCGCCGAAATCAATTATCGGATTAAACTCTTTTATCTCGAATGAGTCGATATCATTAATAAGCACTTCCCTTTTAGCCATCGGGTAAAAGCGAATTAAGATTTTTTCGCTATCTACTTGTACAGTAAGTTTTGTAACACTGAAAAGCCAGATAAGGAAAATCATTAAAGGAATCACAAGGAATGACATTACAATCAGCCATGTATCAGAAAGCGGATCAGAACCGACTGGTTTTTTCCAGACCAATTGACTATAAAGCGAATAGAGCTGAAACAAAATAAATCCTGTGCAAACCGGAGTAATTAAAAAAAGATTCCATTTCTGATTGAAACGCTCTTCTTCAAAGAATAATGCTTTTTCACTTTTCATTTAATCCCCATTTATTTCTATTAAACGTTTTATGGTTTTTCAACTCTCTTAAAGCATCGTTAGCAATCCAGCGGGCAGATTTAGAATCAATTAATTTTATTTCCTCGGCTAATTGAATTGCCTGTTCATTTAAAAAACTACTCCGTTTACCAATTTGACGCAGCGACCAATTAACGGCTTTCTTCACAAAATTTCTCTCGTCTGTAGAGTATTTTTTAATCAATGGAAAAAACTGCAGAAATTCTTCATCATTTCTTTTTTTATCGTGAACAGAAAGGTATGCAATCAACGAAAATGCTGTCCTTCTTATAAATTCCTTTTTATTTTTTGCCCACCGGAGAATCAAATCATAAGCATAGTCGGTTTTACGGATAAGGTTGGAACATGATCCGTCAACAATATCCCAGGAATTGAAATCCTTAACCCATTCGTTCAAAATTGATTTAGTAGTAAGTTTGGGATCTGCAATCATTGTTGCAACGTGTCGTGCTTCGTGATAACCGCTTTTCCACAGTTTCAATGCAAGCACGTGATTTCTTCCGATCTTTTTTGCAAGCTTTCTCATAACAGGAACATTAACACCGAATGCTTTATCAACATTTATCCCGAAACGTTTCATTCCTTCGCGATTATACTCACTTCCGTTCTTCTTTAATTCCGAAATAATTTCTTTGACGGTCATTTTTAAAGATTTACCTAATTAAAAGAGATTCGAAAAATAGATTTTGTTTATTTACATTTGATACCAACTTAAGACTTATATTACTTCTTTTCAACGATGAATTACTATCAATATTACCGCGGGTCAAAAATGAAAAATGCATCTTTAATTCTGTTTCTTTTAATGTTCACAAACTCTATTTATTCACAGGAGCCGACCAAAAAATTACGAGCTGTCGATAATGGAATTAAGGTCGGCACTTTGTTGCCCGGAAAGTTAAACGCCATAACAGATGTTTCGGGTGTGCTTGTAGGAAATAAAACTCTTATCACGGGAGATAATATAAGAACGGGGGTTACTGCTGTTTTACCTCATGAAGGTAATCTATTCAAAGAAAAAGTTCCGGCTGCAATTTATGTGTTTAATGGATTCGGAAAACTTGCCGGTTATACTCAGGTTGAAGAATTAGGAAATATTGAATCCCCTATAATTCTCACAAATACTTTGAGTGTTGGAGAGGCAGTAAAAGCAACTGTTAAATATGTTCTTAATATAGTTGGCAATGAAGATGTGCGTTCGGTTAATGCCGTTGTTGGCGAAACTAACGACGGATATCTTAATGACATCCGGGGAATGCATGTAACCGAACAGGATATTATTGATGCGATTGAATCGGCAAAATCAGGAAGGGTTGAAGAAGGATCAATCGGTGCCGGAACAGGTACGGTTGCATTCGGATTAAAAGGGGGAATTGGAACGTCATCCAGACTGGCAACTATCGGTAATAAGACTTACACGGTGGGAGTACTTGTTCAAACAAACTTCGGGAGAGAATTAATTATAAAAGGAATACCTTACACAAAAGAAGTGAAGCATGAGGAAGTAAAGCGGAAGGAAGATGGTTCATGTATGATTGTAATTGCCACCGATGCACCTCTTACAACACAGAACCTAAAGCGTTTAGCTAAGCGGTCATTTATAGGAATGGGACGGACAACAACTGTTATGTCCAACGGATCAGGGGATTATGCTATAGCGTTTTCAACAGCTTATAAAATTCCACATGAACCGGTTAATCAAAAATATGAAGTACCGGGTCTTATTGATAACAATGTAATGACGATTTTATTTCAGGCGGTAGAAGAAGCAACTCAGGAAGCGATTTACAACTCGCTGTTTGCAGCAACAACTATAATGGGATTCAAAGGAAGAGTTGTTGAATCCATTTCTGCTGATAGAGTTAAAAAATTATTACTAAAGTATAACAGCAATTAATTATTCGCCGGCAGCTAATCTCATGTATCAATCACCAAACCGTGAGTTAACCGCATTATTATAAATTGAACCGAACGAGTAAGAAATACCAATTCCAAAATTATAAGAATATTGAGTAGCAATTTCTTTTCTGGCAAGAAGAACTTCATCAAGCGATGCCTTACCGCGAGGCAGAGCTAACTGATTATTAATTTTTGAATATCCGCCTCTCACATCAAATGAAAACCCTTTTAGCAATCGGACAGAAATAAATCCATCCGTGCTTAATGAATAGAGATTAAAATCATGCAGATAATTTGAACCACTTAATCGGAATCCGGCATTTCCCCATGGTTCAATCAACTCGAACGAAAAGCGAAGTAAATGACTTAATAGGGTTTCCTGCATCTTAAAATAAATCGTTTCCAGTTCATACTTATTATGGTTTATATTAATTCTATACTCTATACGGAATTGTCTCTGGTTAGCTTCCGAATAAGGGAAAAAATTGTATTCAATTCCGGGTGCTATACTAAAAGCCAGATTTAAATTACTGTAAGTAGATTTAGTAAGAGAGGACCATAATCCCCACGACCAGTTGCCGCTAATTGATCCGATATAAGACGCTGAAATGTTCTGTCTTCTTGAAATACTTGTAATTTTTGTATCTCCGTAATCGTAATAACTCTCGTTATAATTAAATGAGGTATAAAGATATATTTTGGATTCTGCTGTAATTCTATTGATTGAAATAGCACTACCGATATTTCCATGTTTGGCTGTCTGCTGACCGCTAAGAGATGTATTGAGACTCGTTCTGAACACCCACGAATCCCAGTCATCAGTAATTTCTGTTGCGGGGGAATCACCATTTCCATCTGTGAATGTAATTTTCATTCTATCAGAAACAGGCGATTTGAAAATATATTTTGTTAGTCCGGCTTTTAGTGCTTCAACCATTTTAGCCCGGCGCTGATCCTCTGAATCAATCTGGTTGATATTATATTTTATTGTATCATTCATACCGGCAAAATTTCTTTGACCCATAAAAAGAAGTAAATATTCTCTACCGCCCGAACCGGTTCTCTGATCAGTAAAAAGAATGTGGATATCCGCTTCGGTTCTATCGTTTACATAATTAATAATGGGTATTTGTTCTCTTACATAATTCAGATCGCACCGGCAGTCGAAAAACACTTTGGGCGCACCGCTCTTAATAGAGTTCTGTGAATTAATTTGCATTGAAGCAAATAGAAATATTAAAGCAAAAGATGTTATTGTTTTTTTCATACAATCCGAATTTCCAGTGATTAAAAATTTTGGAATGCAAATTAATAAGAATTGAGTAATGCAACAAAAAGCCCTCCGAAGAGGGCTGTAAAAAAATTTATTAATTCGAGATGATAATTGTTGATCCGCTACCGCTGTTACCAAACCTTGGATTAACTATGTTATTATAAATCGATCCAAAAGAATAAGAGATCCCGAAACCGCCCCAGTATGAATACCCGGTTTCAAGCTGGCGTCTTTGTAACAGCACTTCTTCAAGAGAAGCACTGCCGCGTGGCAGTGAAATCTGGTTTCTTATCTTTGAGTAACCCCCATAAACACTAAATGATAATCCTTTTACAATTTTCCAGGATACGGTTCCAAATAATTCTATCTCGTATTTGTTCATATCATGAAAATAATTTGCACCGGTTAACGTTAAACTTGTACTCCCCCACGGTTCAATAATTGATAATGTAGAAGATAGTTCCTGGCTAACCAATCCTTCGTTTGTTTTAAGAAATATTGTTTCTTCAAAATACCGGTTATAAGTTGGAGAAATTCTATAATTTATTCTTAATTGCCTTGCATTCGATTGTGAATAAGGAAACACATTATACTCAAGCGCCGCTGCCAGATACCCGCTGAATGAAATATTTGAATATGTAGAACGGAAAGCGTAAGCATTAAAACCCCACGACCAATGATCGTTAAGTGAAAAATAGACCGTTCCGTTAAAACTCTGATTGCGCGATACACTTTTTATTTCTATGATTGATGATCCATCATCATACTTAAAATTATTTTCGGAATATGAGCTGGAAAGTTTTAGATTAATTTTAAGATCCTCGGTAACTCTGTTTGCGCTGAATGATCCGTTAAACCAGTTATAATTACTTCTTTCTTCTCCATTGATACGGCTATTTAAACTAGCCTGGAAAAACCAGAAATCCCAATCATCTTTTGGTTTTTCAGATTGCTGTTTTGGAACGGCAAAAGATATTGTCATCTGATCGGCAACTCTGGATTTACCTATGTATCTAACGAGACCAATCTTAAGTGCATTTACGGTTTTCTCACGTATTCCGTTATGTGAATCGGTCTGATCAGTTGCAAATTTAACTGTATCATTCACTCCATTAAATTGATTCTGCCCGATAAAGAAAAGCGAATATTCGGTTCCGGATGCGCCGGTTCTCTGCGAAACAAATAAAATATGAACATCGGAATCTTTTCGGTCATTAACATAATTTACAATCTGAATCTGTTCCTTAATGTAATTGATGTCGCACAGACTGCAATCGATATAGACCTTTGGTGCGCCCTCTTTAATTAAACTCTGATCTAATTGTGAATAAACCGGTGATGCGATTACGCATGCAATTACAACGTAGAAAAGGATTCTGGCAATACTCATATTCCCCCCGATGTGGTTTAGGATTAGTTGAACTCTAATAACTGTTAACATGCTGCATAACTAAATTATTGTAATACCGAGAACATATCAAGAAAAAATTTAATCGGGGTTAATACTCACCCATTTATTTTATTAAGAATTGAGATTTGTGCCGAGTGGTAAATATTGTGTTGAATAAGTCCGGTAATCATGGTTTGATAAGAAATTCCGGTACCGAGCGGTGCATTTCTTTCTATACCGATAACTTCATCTAAACTATTTTCGGGAAAACCCTTTATGGTATTATAAGTTGACAGGGATTGATTAAGAAAACTATCTACTAATTCTTTCCAGCTCAAGTGCTTATAATCCGATGCCAAAGGCCAATCACACATCTCCGGTTCTTTTGGTGATTCGCCAAGTAAGCGGCTGTTTACTTCTTCAGTCCATGCCCACATGTGTAAAATAATCTCTTCAATTGAATGCGTTGATGGTGAGACCTTAATATTGATTTTTTCCGGGTTAACTGAATCCAGAATAAATTTAACGGAAGAACCGTGCCATGGATCGCCGAATATCGAACTATAAAACTCCTCTGCTATATTTTCTGTTCCAGTCATATTAATATCTAATTGTTTTCCCACTCGCCGGTAACTTTAATTTTATCATCTGCACCAAACAAGATTAGAATATCATCGGCGCCAATTACATATTGAGGATTAGGTAGAATATAATTGTTCGATTCAATTTCATCTTCCGTGTATGGAGAATTATTCCGTTTTATCATCAATATCTCCAGTCCGTAGTTATTTCTTAATTTGATATCGGCAATTTCTCTTCCTATAAATTCTTTCGGTGGAGATTTTTCAACAATTGAATATCCCTCAATTACCTTAGTAAATTTATTAACGCTTATCGATTTTAGTTCTCTTGCAAATCCTTCCACAACATTGTATTTAAAGCTCTCCCTGTTATAAGCAGCAATAACATCCTGTCTCCGTATAATTCCAATAATTTTATAATTGTTAACAACCGGAAATTCATCGGAATCTTTATTCTCAAAAAGCTTCATTACATAATCCAGATTCTCCGTTTCCGAAACAGTAATAACATCTTTAGAGGCAATATCTCTGGCTACAAGAACCTCTCTTATATGTTCATACTCTGTTATAATCGGTTTTATTTCCGAATTAGTAATTTTACCTACAATATTTCCTTTCTGATCAGTAGTATAAAATGTGTTGTATTTACTCTCCATTAATGCACTTAATACTTTGGGGAGCGGGGTTTCTTCAGGAATAAGAACTATATCTTTCTGCATAACCTCTTGAACCTGAATAGATCTTAATAATAATACTTCTTTGGATTGAGCAAGCTTATATCCCTGTCTTTCAAGATGTTTTTCGTGAACTGATTTCTTAAGTGATATTTGCATAACCATGGTGCTGGCAACTACGGCAAGCATCAAAGGTAGAATAAAGGAATAATCTTTTGTCATTTCAAATATTATAAGTATTGCAGAAATAGGAATTGAATTAATTCCTCCGAGGACGGCTCCCATTGAGACGAGTATAAAAGCAGTAGTATCAAATTGAAATCCGAAGAAATAATTTAATCCCACCGCATATAAATATCCGAGCGAAGCGCCAATAAATAATGATGGTGCGAAAACTCCGCCGAATCCGCCAGAGTTTAATATCAGCGGGACAAGAAATATTTTTAAAGCGAGCAGAACAAGAACTGTTTTCCAGGATAACAAGTTGGAAAGAATATTATTAATGCCCACATAACCGATTCCAAAAATATCTTTATAAAAATATCCACATACACCCATAATTAAACCAACCAGCGTCATTACAATCCATTGCGGATATCTCTTTAAGATTTTTTTCTTGAATATAGGATCCAGTGCATGTGAATAACGAATGAAGAGGAGAGAAATTAATCCTGCTATTATTCCAAGTATTGCATATAAGTATAAATGTTCATAACCACCAACGTCGGGACTGTTAAAAACAAATACTGATTTATTGCCAAGGAAAATTCTTGATATTGCACTGGATGTAACAGTTGCAAGAATTAATGCAGAAAAGGTAGCGGTCTGAAATTCATTCAGTAAAATTATTTCGAGTGCAAAAAAGATTCCTCCCAATGGAGTATTAAATATTGCGGCAATAGCAGCGCCTGAACCGGCGGCAGTAAAAACTCTTTTACGCGAATCGGATAACTTGAACAAATGGGCTAACTTATTTGCAACACCTCCCCCAAGCTGAGCTGCCGGAGCTTCGGGACCCATTGTGTTGCCGGAACCGATGCTGATTACCGGTGCAAAGAAATGGAAAATTGTATTGCGAAATGGTATTACCGATCCTTTTGTAGCAACAGATTTAATAACTTCTACAACACCTTTTTTTGATGCAATATCCGGTGCAGCAAGTATCATCATACTTTGAATGAACATTCCGATTGCCGGCAATGCAATTACGGCGGCGGCTCCTAAAAAATATAATCCTCCGGCTGTCTGTTCAAAAAATATTTCATTAAAAAATTCAATCGAGTGGTGAAAAAGAACTGTTGAAAAACCAACTACCGCACCCGTTATTATAGCAAGGAAAATAAAAGAAGTGTAATCGGTTCTAAAAATTGCATGATATGTTTTTCTTACAACATTAATAAGTGCGGTTCGAAACATGCTTATATTTAATTTCATCAACTTTTCTTCTGCATAATTCAGTCTAAATTTAACCAAAATTAAAAAAACATAGTAATTATTATATCCATTCATTTTTAATAAAGGAATTAGCAATAAATGTTTTATGGTGGCTTTTTATGTAATAAATAATCCGCTCCACGTTATAGCGGAGCGGATTAAGGGGAGTGTGAAGGGGGAAAACCTTCTAATGCATATTGTTTTAACTGTCGAATTTTGGACAGGTTAATATTAGAGAGGGTTTAAAAAAATATGAAAAAATTAATGGCGGTTAAAATGAGTATTTATTACCCAATTCTAACAAACAGATATTTTTATGCTATCGATGTTCCCTTATAGGTTCAGAAAGCATTACATAAGTACCTTCGTGAATAGCTACCAGATTTCCTTCGGAATAGAGCTGGGCTTTAATTCTGATTTTGGCTCTCCCTTTTTCGGAAAACTCTTTTTTAAATGTATTCCATACTTCGGACGGTAAAGAATTATTTACAGCTTCAAAATCTATAAGGGCAGGACGTAAAAATTTCATTGTCCCTTCTTTGATTACAAGCGTTCCTTTGATATTCTCTTCCACCATATTGAAATGAAGCAGTCCCCACCCGGCAAGGATACCTAAAATTGCAAGACTTCCGCCAAAGACAGTTCCGTAGTGATTATCATTCGGTTTTAATGGTGCTGAAATTTTTATTGAATTGTGAGTAAGCTCTGTTATACTAAAATTTATAAAGTTGGTTAGAGGAATATTGTGTTTAATGTATTCCTCCAGTGTTATCATTTTTTCTTTTAATGATCCCGGTGCAAAATTATCTTTGAACATAGTCTCTCAAAATTAATTGGGGCAAATATAAAGATTAATTGTAATGCCGCCCAATTATTTATTTTCGTTTAATAACCATCAGCGTTAAATCGTCGCCCCTTGGTATATCACCTAAAAAATTTTTCAGTTCAGCTAATAATTTATCAATAAAATTTCTGGGTGATAATTCGCTATTATGTTTTGCAAATGCCTCAAGCCGTTCTGTTCCAAACATTTCATCTTTTTTTGTAGCTTCTGTTAAACCATCGGAATATAAAATCAGCATTTCATCTTTATCCAGATTTAATGATGTTAAGCCGTATTCCGATTCACAGAAAATTCCTATTGGCATACCATTCGATTCTATTTTTTTAATACCTGATTTATTAACATGAAGCGGAAGACAATGACCGGCATTACATATTTCTATAGAACCGTTTTTTTCTGCTTTAACAATAAGCAAAGTAGCGTAATGAGTTGAAGAGGTGCTCTCACACAACAAACGGCTTGACTTTGCCATTAAATGAGATATTGACAATCCGAGTGGAACAAGACTTTGAAACATTGCCCGCAAGTGAGTCATAAGCATCGAAGCAGCAATTCCCTTTCCGGAAACATCACCAAGAACAATATAAAGAGCATCACTGCTACTACCGGCATCAATTATATCGCAATAATCTCCGCTAACGACACCCGCAGCATCGTAGTAATAATAAATTTCATAACCCTTTATATGCTGATCATTTTTAGGAAGCATTGCTTTCTGAATACTGTTTGCTACTACAAGATCATCTTCGAGTTCTTTCTGCTGATGTGTTGTAAGGTGATCCAGGCAGACTTTAATTAGCGGATCTACAAGCAACCTGTCTTTTTCAATCGGGTCGCTGCAGACAATACAAATACCATAAGTGCCGCTATCAATCCGCTCGAGCGCTGAATCAACCTCCTTAAGCAAATTGACGAGATGCATTGGAACAATATGGCCGGATAAAGCTTCCTGTATTTTATTTTTGCGCCATACGAGTTGTGATTTTATTTGATTTAAGTCGTCCCCCTCCATTGATAATCCCTTTCACCAATGTTTATTTATAAATGTTGAATTTAATTTCTTTATCGACATATTTTTCATTACTGCCGTTAAATTCGACGTTCAGAGTTTCTATTTTCCCTTTATTCCATAAATTTATTTTTCCGCTGCTTCCATTTAATCCCTGAACTGTAACAATAAATAGATTTCCGTCTATTCTTTCCTTCAAGATTCTTAATCCTTCAGATGTATAATTTGGTTTTGGTAAAACAACGTTCGGCAATGCTGCAATTCCATCCTCATGGTTTATTTCTATAACTGCTTTTTTATTTAATGTAAATATAACGCTGATAGCTTTATCATCAGCTCGCTTAAATAATATTGGTTGATTATTGATTGACACATTTAATAATCTTGTTCCAAGAGGAAATTCCGGATTGAAGTTTATCTGGATAGGAGTTAATGAATTTGTTGAAAAAGTAAAAACTGTCTTACCGGTTCCTCTATTCATTTCACAATCTATAAAGCTGTCATTAATTTTTATTCTTTCAATTTTTGCAAAGCTCCAATCTGCCGGAAATCTCGGAGATAAAATAATCTGTTTATTCAATGCATCAACTTTTAAACCAAGCATTCCTTCAATTGCCGGTTGAAGAACCATAGTCTGGCTCCAGCATTGATGCGAGCAAACTCCCGAAGGACGGTATTCCGATCCATGTAAAACCTCCTCAATAAAACCGAGCTGCCAGTTTTTATATACTAGCAGATTATTCATCATGTGAGTAAATCCCTGAAGAGAATTTCCATATTTGAATTCCGCTAATGCGCTCCAGCCGGTAAAAAGAGGCCAGACCGAACCTGTGTGGTAACCGCGCGGATTATAAATCGGCGAATCATCGCGTAAAATTCTAACACCCCAGTCGGCAGAAAAATAATTCTCTGCATAATCATCAATTACATTTTGTGCTTTGCTGTATTCGAGCATATCAAAATAAACCGGAACAGCTGCAAGAACTGTTTTTTCAGGATTAAATTTCCCTTCTTTCAATTTCGAAAAACTTAAGAACTTATTCTGCTCATTCCAGAATTCTTTATTTATAATGTTCTTGACAGTTTCGTATTCATCATTATACATTTTACATTCTTCATTGTACATTAATTTTCCCGCCATAATCGAAGCCATACGCAAAGCTTCTGCCCAGCACGCAGAGAGATAGACTTCTGTATGAGCAGTATATAATCCGCCTCCTTCAACCCATCCATGACCAACATTTGTGTTTTCGATCAAATGATCTTTATCGGTATCCGTTGAAAAGCAAAAGTCGATGGCTTTTTTAATGTTAGGCCAGGTTTCTTTTATAAATTCAATATCTCCGCTATGAAGCAAATATCTGCCGACAAGAATTATGTAGAGCGGTGTCGCATCCGAGGCATCGTAATGAACCGCACCGGACGTTGTTAACTCGTGAAATATTTTTCCGTTAAGGTCCTGATATTTATTAAAAAACTGTAATTGTGATTTAACTTTTTCAAAGTCGCCATAATCCAGAAGTGCAAACGAACTCCAGACGGCATCGCGTCCAAAGTACCATGCATATCCGGGACGCCCGTTTACTTTA
>Ga0207951_100172_pt1 | contig 41431 bp, 34 predicted proteins | sample Subbio12Aug_8Bad_FD_184830 | JGI IMG/M metagenome (GOLD analysis project Ga0207951, IMG submission 184830) | Serpentinite rock and fluid subsurface biosphere microbial communities from McLaughlin Reserve, California, USA - CR12Aug_8Bad (SPAdes) | ecosystem: Environmental > Terrestrial > Deep... | reverse complement strand
CGCTAATTTCAGTGTGACCGTCACACTGAGTTTGGGGCTAAATACGCTGGCCTTTCATGCTGTAGACAAGGCTGGAAACACTGCCAGTGCTACCCGGTCGGTCTTGCTTGATCTTGAGTCGCCTGCCGTAACCCTCACAACTCCCCAAGCGGGTGCTATTATATCTGGCGTTGTAACCGTTTCGGCTGAGGCCAGCGATACAATGTCAGGAATCACAAGTGTAACCCTTTATGTAGATGGGCAATCTCAGACCATCTTAAATCAGCCGCCTTTCAATTTTACATGGGATACGTCACCACTCGCCTCCGGATTGCATACCATCACTATCAGGGCTGTAGACAGGGCAGGAAACCAGGCAGAGGCAAGCGTCAGCGTAACCGTAGACAATACTGCACCCATCGTGGCCATTACATCTCCTATGTCCGGTGCTGTTGTCTCAGGATGGATTACTGTTTCGGTCCAGGCAAGCGACGCTATTTCAGGGATGGCAAACGTTTCCCTCTATGTGGATGGCCTCCTTCACGCGACACTCACTCAGCCGCCTTTCAACTTTCCTTTGAATACCTTACTGTTTGCCTCGGGGAACCATACGATTAATGCAAGAGGAGTTGACAATTCTGGAAATCAAGCTGAGGCAAGTTTAATCATCTCTTTCGATCATGTGCCGCCTGCGGTTTCTATTACGTCGCCTGCATCAGGCGCAACGGTTTCGGGCACGATCACTGTCATGGTCGAAGCCAGCGACTCAATCTCAGGAGTGGCAAGTGTTAGCCTCTATATAAACAATCAACTTCATTCGACCCTGAACCAACCGCCCTTTAATTTTACGGTCGATATCTCCGGGCTTGCCCCTGGCTCCCACACCCTCACTGCCAGGGCTATAGATCGAGTGGGAAATCAGGCAGAGGCAGGTATTACAATAACAGTGGTTGTGCCTGTCAGAATAGAGATAACGTCACCGACCAGTGGCGTCACTTTCAATAAGTCGAATGCGATTATTCAGGGAATAATCTACAATGAAACGGGAGAAATTGGGGTGGCAGTGAATGGGGTCCTGGCTGAGGTACATGGAAATAATTTCGCAGTTATTGTGCCCCTCCAATTAGGCCAGAACATTATAACTGCCACAGCAACAAGACCAGACGGACTCCAGGGGCAGGCTCAAATCACCATCAACACAGAAACTCAGCAGGAGTTTGTTAGACTGACCGTTTATCCAAGTAGTGGTATATTGACAGGACCAGCAAATATTCTAAATGTCACATTTGAGGGAGAGGCATATCTTTTGAATCCCATAACCAGTTACTCCTGGGACTTTAATGGAGATGGGACTCCTGAGATCACAGGGCCAGATTCAAAGGTGATAGCTCAATATCAATATCCAGGTCTTTACCTTCCAAGGGTCACAGTTACCGATAATCAGGGCAGCGTCTACGCCGAAACCACTCTCGTCCATGTCCTTTCCAGAGAGGAAATGGATGCCCTCTTAAGGTCCAAATGGGAGGGGATGAAGGCGAAGCTGTTTAATAAAGACATACCGTCGGCCTTGGATTATTTCATTGACTTTTCAAAGGAGGTTTATCAACAAGCCTTTGGTGTTATTATGGATGAACTCCCCCAGGTCGTTACGGATATGGGGGAGATTGAGCCCATATTAATACGCAACAATATGGCTAAATATCGCATTAACCGTTCGCATTGGATTGATGGAGTATCACAGACGATTACCTATTACATCTATTTTGTGAAAGATATAGATGGGTTATGGAGAATTGACCGATTTTGATATTTGATGATCAATGATTCCACTCCCAATGGGTTTACGGTTTTTTTAAAAAGGGGGTTCTCTATGATGGCAAGAATCTTTTTTTTGACGGTGGTTATAATGATGTTATGGAATGCTTCGGCATTGGCCAGCTCGGCAAGCCTTTATTATTCTGATGGTCCATGGATGGGGAAGGTTATAGACGCCGAGACGAAGGAGCCCATCGAAGGGGCAGTGGTGTTGGCTGTTTGGCAAAAGGTCTATGCTTCACCAACTGGTAGGCATCATTATTTTTTCGATGCCATAGAACTCCTTACGGATAAGAATGGGGCATTTATTATTTCAAAATTTAACGCGGTGAATTTCCTCCCTATTATCAGACATATCGAAGGACCAGACTTCACAATATTTAAACCGAGATACACACCTTTTGGGGATAGTTACGACTATTTTCACAAGTATTTTCCAAATAGTCCTTTAAAGGTCAATAGAAATACTCTTTCTGAGCTTTTTAAAAAAGGGGTCTCTGTTGAGTTATTAAGACTGAAGACAAGGGAAGAGCGATTAAGGTCACTTTCAGATGCACATCCGCTTGGAGGAGTGCCTGACAACAAGATGCCAATTTTATTGGATTTTATTAATCTTGAGAGAAAAGAGTTAGGATTGGATCACATCCCCATAAAGGGAGGAAAGTGAATATGAGAGAACTCAAACATCTTGGCCTGGTAGTTTGTATTATATTTATATCAACATTTTTCGGAATATCACCTCTGTGGGGTCTGGAAAAAGACACTCATGCGTTTCTGAATAGAGAGATTACTTTAAAATACTCGATCTTACCTGACGTTTTGGATAAGCAGTTTGGTTTCAAACAGGGAATGATAGCGGTCCTTGCAGGAAAGACTATAGTTCAATGGTTTGAAGAGGCAGGTAGATATGAAGACGAACCTGCGTATTCCCGGTCCTTCAATCATTTTCACGATCCTTTACAGCCCTGGTATCTTGCCGGTTTTGATAAGACATTTAAATCTTCTTTGATTTGGGCTCAAGATCAAGGGATGATCGGCTCTCTTTTCGGGGGTGATTGGTCCTGGAAAAAGGCAAGAAGCTCTCTCTACAAAGGTTTAACGTCCATTACCAGGACGGAGAGAGAAAAGAATCTTGCAGATACCTTTAGGGCATTGGGGCAGATTATGCACTTAATTCAGGATGCTTCTGTACCTGCTCATGTGAGAAATGACCCTCATGTTTACATCGATCTATTTGGGAAAAAGATCGGTAAGTATCACTACGAGGTATGGGTCAACGAGAACCGGCGAACCATTAACCTAAGTCCAATCAATTTCGACAAGGCAATATTGAACATAATACCTGAGGCCACTGCTCCCGTACCGATAGCCAATATTTTTGACACCAATCGATATGATGGTTCAAACCTCAATGTTGCGATGGGTGCCAGTATTGGTATTACTGAATATGCAAATGCCAATTTTTTTAGCGAGGGGACGATCTTTAAAAACTATCCTCATCCAACGTATTCCGATACAAATTTCTTTGCTATTGATTGGAGGAATCCTGAGGTAATTGATGCCGAAGATGGCAAACTTGATCAGAGGATATACATCAAGAAGACGGTGGGAGAGGTGGCACAACGTCTGGCTTCTCTGAGCTACATTTCTTACGATTGCATCAAGAAGGGCTATTACGAATTTTCTCCACTTGTGCTTGATGGCAAAGTTTATGAAGAATATGCTTCCAAACTTATTCCCCGGGCTGTTGGTTACTCGGCAGGTTTACTGGATTATTTCTTCAGAGGAAAGCTTCAGGTCACGACTGTTCCAATTTTTTACAAGAACACAATTGTATACATGAGGGCAAAGATCAGGAACATGACCCCCAATGAGACCATGAGAGATGGCGAATTCACACTCACTTATAGCTACAGACCCACCGGAGGGAATCCTGATGGCTCCCAGGATATTTGGGGCCAATCCCCTGTGGTTTTTAGTGACACACTTGTTTATGATGGAGAAGAAAAAGTCATTGACTTTTGGCTTCCCATCTCCATCCCGAAAGAAAATTACGATTCTTCTAAATTTACCCTTGCCTTTAAGGGGACATTAGGCAACGAAGTGGGCGCTGTGATTGGTAAGGCCCTTACCCTGGGAGAGATTAAGTTTGAAGAGGAGTGGAATAATGGCCTGAATGGCAACCACAATTGGGCCCATACAGGCATTACCCTCCTCGGTCAAAACCCTGACAATGGAAGCACCTCGAATATCCTTGTTGGGGATACCCTCATTAAGGATAACATCAGATATGTGGGCAAAAGGACAGCGCGCGTTAACGAGTCCTACGTGGGATATGATACATTGAATAACCAATTTATAGACATTCTTCCCATCCGGATTACTCCCGACACCTATATACAGTTTAAGATCGACGAGATGTGGATCAATCAAAGAACACCTGCTCCGCCAGGATATACTAATGATTGGCAGCATCTGGCGTTGCGTTTCAACAATGGACTGGGTATACAATACACCACTCAAGGGCAGGGGGTGTACTTAGGTTCAAAGTGGGGCAATTTTGAATTCGACCCTAACTTGATTATTGTGGATAATATTTATGAACTCTTTGAAGCTGCAGGCATCACTATTCCCCCGGGAGATTTGTATTTGAGAAATATCGCTTTCATTCAGCAACTGTCTATTCTGTCAGAGAATTCAGATATGGAGCATCATCAACATATGAAGATTGATAGTATTCGGATTATAGAGGGGAAAAAGCACGAGTAGGTGAAGAAGTAGATATATTCATTAAGAGAGAGGAACAGATTCTTGTTGTGTCTGTCCTCCGCTGCCTTTAGCACGAAGTTTGTTTTACTTTGAGCGAAAAAAGTTTAGAATTGGCGTGAACTTTTATTGAATGTGAGCGGGGGTATCGACATATCCCCATTTTTCGTGGACGGACAATCTCATGCCTCTCTTATCCGTCCAATTTTAAGTTTTCTTTGGATAGTTCGATACTTTTCCCTCAATCACACTCTACTATAGCAAAGGCGGCAATCAAGGTAGGAAATCAAGGAGAGGCAGGCATTGCCCTAATCGTTTCTGCACTTAGGAGATAATGAAAATCAGGGGGTCAGGTCTCAACTCTTGACATAGATTAAATAGTGTGATAATGAGAGGGAAAAGCGTTTTGGAGAGATCGACTTGGTAGGAACCGCTGGGGTCAGGTCTCAACTCTTGACATAGATTAAATAGTGTGATAATGAGAGGGAAAAGCGTTTTGGAGAGATCGACTTGGCAAGACCCCTGAGGATCGAGTTTCCAAATGCCTTTTACCATGTGACCTCCCGTGGAAACGAGAGAAAAACCGTCTTCAGAAACAATGGGGATAGAGAACGGTTTCTCACCTACCTGGAATCAGCCCACCATCGCTACGGAGCAATCCTCCATGTTTACTGCCTGATGGACAATCACTATCACCTTCTCTTGGAGACCCCCAGAGGTAACCTTTCTCAGATCCTTCACCACATCAACGGAGCTTACACGACCTACTTTAATATCAGACACGGGCGCTCGGGTCATCTTTTTCAAGGAAGATTTAAGGCGATTCTGGTTGAGAAAGATTCCTATGGTGAGGGGTTATCCAGGTATATCCACCTGAATCCAGTCCGTGCTGGGTTGGTTAAAAACCCCTCGGAATACCGTTGGTCGAGCTACCGGTACTACATTGGGAAGGAAAGAGAACCGCTATGGCTCACCACGGCATTGATTCTTGGGTACCTTGGTAGTCCTGGGCGGTCGACTTATCGGAGATACAGGGAATTTGTGGAGGAAGGGATAGGCGGGAAATTGGAGGATCCTTTAAGAAAAGTGATTGCCTCTACTTTTTTGGGAGGAGAAGAATTCATTCGGAGGATGAGGGAGGAGTATCTGGAGGGCAGAAAGATGGACAGACGGAATGTCCCGTCAGTGAGGGAGGTTCTGAAGGGGCCAACACCTGGAGAGATAGAGGCGGAGGTTGCTAAAGTGATCGGAGAAGACAGGCCACTTTATCGGAAGGTATGCATCTATCTGAGTCATCAATGGAGTGGATGGAGACTTGAGGAGATGGGGGGACATTTTGGAATGAAGGGTGCTGCGGTGAGCCAGATGAGCAGGAGATTTAAAAAGGTGGTGGATGAGGACAGGAGCATAAGGAAACTCCTTGAAGGTATAAAGAAGAAATTGTTGATTATTGAGACCTGACCCCCATCTTGTGTTGTTGATTATTGAGACCTGACCCCCATCTTGTGCATTAACATTGAGACCTGACCCCCATCTTGTGTTGATTATTGCTCTCTTGGCCTATTCGAAACTCTATCATCTCTTTTCTTCCCCACAGACCTTGACGGGTTAGCCCAGTTTTTATATAGTGCCATCCATGGATAGAATATTTAGCCTTCCACCTTTTACCCTCATTGTTTTTGCATTATTCTCCGTTACAAATCTCAGTATTGCCCAACCCCTTTTCGAAGTGGAAAGAAATTCCTTTTGCAGAAGAGTTCAGGATTACGAACCGATCGTCCCCTTTTCAGGAGTCGCCGAGATGAAGAAGGGGGAGGGCCTTTTCCTCTGGATGGAAATCAAAGCCGGAGAGCGGGCTCTGACCATGCTGAAGGCCAAAGGGGAGATGCCGATCTATCATGCCTGGGCGTCGGAGATCGGGGTGATCGACTTGATCAATATCGGCATTACGAAAGGGAAGTGGCTGGAACAAGCCGATGCGATCAGAAACAAAGTCAAACAGCGGGGTTTCTTCACCTGGCGGACTCAGAGTTATAAGAGAAATCTGACGGAGGGGCGCTGGTACGTGTCGGTGCTCGATGCCAATAAGAAACCCGTTAAAAAATCCGGCTCCGGAACAGAGGTTTTCCGTCCGGAGATCGTGATTAAATTTGTTCCGGATCGTCAATGATGTAGCGTTCCGACATTATCGGAACGACATCTTAATTCGCCCCCAGTAAATGAGGGCGCTACATATTATTGAGGAGGTGGTAGAAAAATGGCCAACAATGTGAAAGAAACCCTTCAGAACCTCATTCAGCAGGTAACAAACGATAATTCCTTATCTTCCGACCAGAAAGTGAAGCTCCTTGAAAGCCTTCAAACGTTATCTACACCCCTTCAGTCCGACCGCTGGATCTTCCGGTTGGTGGTGGCTTTCCTCGGCCTGACGGTTCTTCTGACAGTACTCGGAGGGTTCTATTTGAGCATCAAAACCGCAGCAACGATTCCCGAAGGGCTCATTGCACTGGGCTCAGCCGCTGTCGGCGCCATGGCAGGCCTGTTAGCCCCATCTCCGATGAAATAGAAGAAAGGATTTGAGATGAATCGACATGAATTTCTTCATGATGGAAACCTGTTCTCCAAAGTTGCATCGGTTAGCAGTAGCGCCCCCATTTACTGGGGGCGAATTGCTTCGTTCCGATAAATATCGGGACGCTACATTATCCTTACTGGTCCTCTAACAACTGTCCCGAACGAGGCGTAGTGTCTTGTAAAATTTAATGGAAAGGGGCCTTATGGAAAAGGAGCTGAGTGTCAAAAGAATCCGGTATTTAAAAAAGGATTATTCAAGAGGGTTTATTGAAGATGTCGGATATAAGGCAATCCATTATAAAAAAGGCTATCTGGAGTCGCGATTGAAGATATTTAATCGTCATCGTCAGCAGGACAATTACATTCATGCCGGAGTCATCGCCACGATGGCTGATCATACCGCAGGGTATGCCGCCTTCAGCCTCGTTCCGGAAGATCATCGCATTTTGACAATCGAATTTAAGATCAACTTTCTCCAGCCCGCTTATGGTAAGACCCTCATCTGTAAATCCCGGATTCTTCGGGAGGGCGGACAGATTTTAGTGGGAGAGAGTGAGGTGTTTGATCAGAGGACCGGTGGAGAGGAACTGATTGCCAAAGCCATGGTGACTTTAAGATCCATTCATGAGAGCAAAATCAAACCCGTGAGACTCTCATAAACTTCTTATCTTCAGGCGATGGAAATTCCTGACCTTTTTCAGAACTCTCAAAAAAGGGCAGAACCTAATCGTTCTGCCCTTTTCTTCTGTTTGTCACGGCATGCGTCGTCCGGCAGGCAGGAAACTTTGCCCTTACTTGTTCATCAAATAGTCGTGAATCGAATTGGCGGCCTTTCTTCCGGCGCCCATGGCCAGGATGACGGTTGCCGATCCTGTGACGATATCTCCCCCTGCCCAGACCCCGGGTTTTTTAGTCATTCCGGTCTCGAGGTCAGCCACAATGTATCCTCTCTTATTGAGTTCAAGCCCCGGTGTGGTTGTGGGAAGAAGCGGATTTGGGCCTGCGCCAATGGCAACAACCGCCATATCGCATTCGAGTTGGAATTCCGAACCCTTGATGGGAACCGGCCTTCGCCTTCCTGATTCATCCGGCTCTCCCAGCTCCATCCGGAGACATTCGACGCCCGTGACCCACCCATTATCATCTCCCAAAAATTTTATTGGAGCTGTGAGAAGGTAGAACTGGACGCCCTCTTCTTCTGCATGGTGGATCTCCTCAATACGGGCCGGCATCTCATCCCTGGATCTCCGATAGATGATCCGGACCGTATCGGCCCCCAGGCGAAGGGCGGTTCGCGCCGAATCCATGGCCACATTCCCCGCTCCGAAGACAGCCACATTCCTTCCCCGGGCAATGGGTGTGTCATATTGGGGGAAGAGGTAGGCTTTCATCAGGTTGGATCGCGTCAGATATTCATTGGCTGAATAGATTCCGCAGAAGTTCTCACCGGGGACATTTAAGAACTGTGGGAGGCCTGCGCCCAGGCCCAGAAATATGGCGTCATATTCCTTCAGAAGTTCATCTACGGTTTCGATTCTTCCGATGACGCAGTTACATTCCACTTTTACGCCCAACTGTTCCAGATAGTTGACCTCGGCTTGAACGATATCCTTGGGAAGCCGGAATTCCGGAATGCCATAGATCAGGACGCCTCCGGTTTTATGGAGGGCCTCAAAGATGGTCACCTCATGCCCTTTAAGGATTAAATCCCCTGCCACGGTTAATCCCGCGGGTCCGGACCCCACCACCACCACCTTTTTACCTGTGGCAGGCGCCTTTTCGGGAATAAAGACCTCTCCTTTCTCTCTCTCCCAATCCGCCGCAAATCTTTCCAGACGACCAACGGCAACAGGCTCTTCCTTCTTTCCAACAATGCAGACCTTCTCGCACTGGTCTTCCTGCGGACAGACACGGCCGCAGATGGCAGGAAGACTGTTTCGTTCCTTCAGTTTCCGGGCCGACCCGACAAAATCGCCATCCAGAATCAGTTTAAGAAAAGCAGGGATATCGATTTCCACCGGACACCCCTCAATGCATTTCGGTTTTTTACACTGGATACAACGGCTTGCCTCCAGCTGGGCCAATTCAGGCGTATATCCAAAGGGGACCTCATTGAAATTCTTCGCCCTCACTCTGGGTTCCTGCTCAGGCATCTTCTGCCTTGGAATTTTCGGTTTCTCTTTTTTCTCTTTCTCGGCCATCTTCCTCCCCCTTTATCCCGTTAGAAAGTCCCACCATTTTTGGCGGGGTGCTGTCAATAAATCTATCATTCCCATTAGAAAAGCCGGAATTTAAAGCCCTGTCCTTTCTAACGGAGTTTATCTCCCAATTTCTTTAAATCGATCCATCGAGGCCTTCTCCTCGGTGAGATAGGCCCTCTGCCGCTTGACCAGTTCATCATAGTCCACTTCATGGCCGTCGAATTCAGGGCCATCCACACAGCAGAACATGGTTTTGCCTCCCACGGTCACCCTGCAGGCCCCGCACATTCCGGTGGCATCGACCATAATGGGATTCAGGCTGACGATGGTCTTGACCCCGTACCCCTTCGTCAACTTGCACAGGAACTTCATCATCGGCACCGGTCCGATCCCCACCACCAGTTTCACCTCTTTCTGATCATCGAGGATTTTCTTGAGGACATCCGTCACGAAACCATGATGGCCGTAACTTCCGTCATCGGTCGTCACTCTTAAATCGTGACTGGCCGCCTTCATCTCGTCTTCGAGAATGAGAAGGTCTTTGGTTCGAGCCCCGATAATGGCGATCACATGGTTCCCCGCCTCTTTGTAGGCCTTCGTGATCGGATACATTACGGCCACACCTGTTCCGCCTCCCACGCAGACCACGGTTCCAAGATTTTCGACATGGGTCGGCTTTCCAAGGGGTCCGATAATATCCTGGATAGCATCTCCCACCTTGAGGGTCCTCAGAAGAGCGGTGCTCTTTCCTACGACCTGAAAGATCAAATCAATGGTTCCATTCGACGGGTCTGTCCCTCCCATGGTCAGAGGAATTCTCTCCCCTGTCTCATTGGCCTTCAGGACAACGAATTGTCCTGGCTTCGCTTTCCTGGCGATTCGAGGCACGTCCACCTTGAAGTGGCAGACCGTGTTCTCAGCCATCTCTCTCTTGTATGTGATTTTATGCAAAATTCCCCCTCCTTCCTGATAAATATTTCACAAAGTCTGCTATTATATAAATCACCCAAAAAACAATGTCAATTCTTTTAATCATCTTTTTTGGTAACCCTCAGTGAAAAAGAGCAGAAAAGGGTCAGATACCACCCCGTAACTGAGAAGGTGCGAAAAAATTACATTTTCAGAATCGGCATTGTTCCGGCCCACAGGGTTGGGGGGATTGGAGAAGTTTTAGGGCGGAACCTTTCATATTAAGCTACGTTGCCTAAACCTGGGTCATACCGCTATCTTACCAAAAACGAAGGTTACCCATAACATCTAATGCCCCGCCTTCTAAAACTGGGACAATACGCCCAACCCTGTGGGCCGAGGCGCAGGGCGCCAATTTTTTCAAAACTTCTGAGGAATTACCTTTTTTTATGGAATTTAACTTGACAGACGATTAAGTTTCGATTATAAAAGATGGAATTCTGGCGCCCTTGAGACTAATCTTCTGAACTTAATAAAAAGTTTTTGGGAATCCCCAGAGGCTCTTTAGGAAGTCTTGGGGGTTTTAAATTGAAGAAGGAGGAAAATGATGAGCCAAAAACTTTATGTTGGGAATCTTCCCTTTGGGGCTTCGGAGGAGGCATTGAAAAACCTCTTCGCAGAGGCAGGAACAGTCGAATCAGTTAAAATCATTACCGACACCTATTCAGGACGGTCGAGAGGGTTTGGTTTTGTGGAGATGGCTTCAAAAGAAGACGGGGAGAAAGCGATTTCCCTGCTCAACGGCAAGACCTTTATGGAACGGGCCCTGGTTGTGAATGAGGCGAAGCCCCAGAAGAAAAAGAGCGGAGAGTTCAGGGGCGGCAGAAGGGATAGAGACAGGTAGCCGGTCAACGGAGGCTAAAGGTAAAGGCTTTGGAAGTTAAAGTTCAAAACAATCAGATCGAAAATGCCATCAAGGCTTTGAAACGCCAGCTCGCCAGGGATGGCATTCTCAAAGAATTGAAAAAGAGAAGAGCTTACGAGAAGCCTTCTGTTAAGAAGAAGAGGAAACAACAGGAGGCGAGGAGGAGAAGGCAGAAGGCTGCGCGAAGGTTTCCAAAATAAAGAGATCTTTCCCCTGAAGGCTCAAAAAGACACATCAACCATTTTTGATCCGGCCTATTCATTGCAACGCCCCAAGGACCCCGCCTCTCGATATGGTGGAGCTTTTTCTTCTTAAGATTGGCTTTGTGGCAAGGATGCAGAACGGAAGAAAGGCAACGGAACTGACCCACGAACATTTCGGAATTCCATACCATGAATCCGGAAGACAGCTCTCTTTTCCCACTCACAAAAAACCTTAACGATGTTTTAAAGTATCCATCTCCTGCACCTACCCTATTTCTTTATTGATTTTCCTGTCCTGATTTAGTAAACTCCCATCCATTAAAAGGATTTCCTAAAACATATGTTTAGACCTCCCTCATAGTTTAGACGTGGGTCCGAAGTGGAAGAAAAAACCATTAAACCCAGCCAAATCATCACTGGTACACTCTTCAACGAACCGATGAGGGTGGAGACGATTCGTGCCAATGGGCCTGACACATGGATAGTTGGGTTGGTTGGCACCCAATCGGAGCGGTTTCGAAGTGTAACTCTCACTTCACGAGATATTGAAGCGCTAACCATCTTTGATGTTACCTCTACTTATGACGGTGACGGCCGCCTCCTTCGACTTGGCCTGCAGGCTTACTCGCTGGGGATTGCTTATGAATTTGATCCATACTTCGGGCTCTCCATCTCACGCATCGATCCATTGCCACACCAGCTCGAGGCGATCTACGACTATCTGCTCAAACTTGCCCCTGTACGGTTCCTCCTGGCTGACGATGCCGGCGCTGGTAAGACCATTATGGCAGGGCTCCTTATTCGGGAACTGAAACTCAGGGGATTGGCTGATCGCACCCTGATCGTGTGTCCTGCGAACCTGACCTTTCAGTGGCAGAGGGAGCTCAATGAGAAGTTCGATGAGAAGTTCAAGGTATTAAAGGGTGGGGAAATCCGTGACCAGTTTGGTATAAACCAGTGGCTGGAACAAAAACAGATTATCACTTCCCTCGATCTCGCAAAGCGTTCAGAAATCCTACCAGGATTGCGCCAGGTCCATTGGGATCTCACAATCGTGGACGAGGCGCATCGGATGTCCGCCTTTGATCTGGAGCACAAGACCTTAAGGTACCGTTTGGGTGAGCTGCTTCGTGACGCAAGCGATCACTTACTCCTTCTTACTGCAACGCCTCACAAAGGGGATCCAATCAATTTTAGTTTCTTTTTACAACTTCTCGACCAGGATGCCTATGCCGATGTCCGCTCTATCCGGGAGGCAATGAATCAGCGAAGGGCTCCATTTTACCTTCGACGGACGAAGGAAGCCATGGTCTACTTTCCGGAGCGTCGGCCCGACCTGACATGGGTGGCCGAGAAGATTTTCACCAAACGAATCCCCCACACCGTAGATTTCCAGATTGACGGCGCTGAATTCGACCTCTATCGCGATGTTACTCGTTTTGTGAAACAGCAAAGCGCTAAAGCTGCTGCTCAGGGTGATGACCCCCGTGCCCGCGCAGTTGGATTCCTCATGTCCCTGTATCAACGCCGTCTTGCTTCAAGCACCCATGCCATGCGGCGCTCCTTAGAAAATCGTGCTAAAAGGCTTGAAGTGGGATTAAAGCGTGCCCACGAAATAATCAGTTTGGTTCCTCCCGACCTTCCCGATCCAGAAGAGATCGAAGAGATGGAGGATTATGAACGAGAAAAATTAGAGAAAATGTTAGACGCCATTACCCTCGCTGCGAACGAAGAACAGATCCGTGAAGAGACCGATAAGTTGAAGCAACTTGCAGGGCAAGCCCAGTTGGTCGAGGATTCGGGCACGGAAGCCAAGCTGTCCCGTTTAAAAGACCTTCTTCATCAAGAGGGTTTTTTCGAACACCCCGAACAAAGGCTTCTCCTCTTCACTGAATTCAAAGACACCCTCGACTACCTGATGGGCCGCTTAAGAGAGTGGGGCTTTAAGATCGGATGCATTCATGGAGGGATGAAATCCGGTTTCCGGGATCAACCCGGCACCCGACTTTACACAGAGCAACAGTTCAAAGATGGAGAAATCCAGATCCTGGTTGCTACTGAGGCAGCTGGGGAAGGGATCAATCTCCAGTGCTGTCATATTCTTTTTAATTATGACATTCCCTGGAATCCGAACCGACTTGAACAGCGCATGGGTCGTATTCACCGCTATGGCCAGAAGAGTGATTGCCTAATTTTTAACTTTGTAGCAACGAACACCATCGAGGGTAAGGTGCTTCAGCGTCTTCTCGAAAAGCTTCAGGAGATCCGGGATGCCCTTGACGACGATGCAGTTTTCAATGTGGTCGGAGAAATTCTTCCTGCTGCTCATATCGAACGAGTTCTTCGTGATTATTATGCTGGACGCTTAGGAGATGCAGACCTGGAGGACCGCCTTCTTAAGAATGTGGACGAAAAACAATTCAGGGCTATCTGTCAGAATGCGCTTGAAGGCCTCGCATCGAAAAAGCTGAACCTTGAGATGCTCGTTGAGCGCCGCGCCAGAGCCCAGGAGCGCCGTGTGGTTCCCGAAACAATTGCTCGTTTTATGCACGAATCTGCAGGTTATATAGACTTCGCCCTAAAGACCCACTCATCTCTTCCGCACACTTTTGATCCGGGGAGAACGCCAACGATACTAAGGAACTACGAAGGCCAGACTGACTGGAAGCTTCGGCCACTGGTTACGAAGTATCCTCGATTTTCAACCGACCGTGATACTGCCGAAACGAACAATCTGGAATGGGTCACGCCTGGCCATCCACTCTTTGAAGCTCTGCGGCGTCATGCCTTTATCCTGGCACAAGGGACTTTTGGTAAGGGAGCCTGTTTTTATTCTCTTCAACATGATACTCCGGCTCGTCTGGACTTCTACCGAGCACGTGTGGTTGACGGCCTTGGTCAGGTAATCCATGAGCGTCTCTTTACAATAGAGCTTAGTGGCATAGGCTTCCAGCCTGTGAATGACAGGCAGGATGCCTGTCCCACCCAAATGAAATTAGTTGAGCCGAGCGTACTTGGAAACTTATCCCCTACTAATTTACTAGAAAATCTTCCATCAATTGCATCTCTCCCAGAGGCCACAGCATGGCTCAATGAGAACGGTCTTATGCCTTTCCTTGAAGAAGTCCGTACCGAGCGCCTATCTGAAATTGATCGTATTGCAGCCCATGTAGAATTGTCACTTACCGAGCTTCTTCAGAAGGCTGATGAGGAGATTGGCAAATTAGCTTCTGAAGTGGAAAGAAAAGCTCCTGGAGCTGAGGGACGTCTTGCTCAAGCAGAATCCCGTCACTCAGATCTTTTAGCTCGACGAGAGAGACGCCGCCTTGATTTGGATAGGCAGCGAGCTTTGTCTCTTCAGTCAGTGGAACGAATAACCAGTGTACTCATTCTCCTGCACCCTGAGAGGAAGTCACCAGAGGTTCGGCGTCTACAACCAGATCCGGAAGTTGAAGCAATAGCGATGCAGGTGGCTATGGAGTATGAGAAAGAAAAAGGTCGTCAGGTTCATGACGTTCATGAAAAAAACTTTGGGTATGACTTGACGAGCTTAGACGTAAGTTCGGGCGAGCTTCGGCTCATTGAGGTTAAAGGTATAGGTGCGACAACTGGAAGTGTTCTACTTACGCCTAACGAAAAAAGGGTCGCTGAAGATCGCCGTGAATGCTATTGGCTCTATGTAGTAACAAATTGCAAGAACGAGCCACAACTCCAAAATCCAATTAAAGACCCAGCCCGCCTCCAGTGGCACGAAGTAAAGAAGGTCGATCATTACTATTTGTCGATAGATGCAGTAACACAGCCGATGCAGGTACGTGAAGAGACAATCCCTTATGGAGATCGAGAAAAATGATGACCTTGGAATTTGTTTATGGGAGGACCAACTTTGGGATTTAGGTTAAAAAGAAACGCTTTCCCGGGAAACCCAAGAAAGCGTCGGGCCAATGATACTATCATTGGCGCTGTTACTATAAATAGTTAACGAATTTGTTATTGTCTGTCAAGGCAGATGAAAAAGAGGGGAGTAAACCCCTACTCAGAAGAGAGGTGGGCGAATGAATAAAGGAATGATCTTATAAGGAGACACCGTAAATGATTCAAGCTTATCTGGCCAGGGATGAAGGCAAGACGCTCGAATTTAAGGAAAATTGTAAATCCATACAACACATCGTCCAGACTGCTGTTGCCCTTGCAAATACTTCGGGGGGTTCAATTGTTATCGGCGTTCGAGATCGGACAAAAGAGGTAGTTGGTGTATTGAATCCTCTGGCCGAAGAAGAACGCCTTGCCAATACCTTTGCGGATGGAATTCGACCCCTTCTTATCCCTGACATTCAAATCCAATCCTGGCGTGATCGAGAACTTATTGTTGTTAACATACCCCATGCAATTGGACCTTATTATGTTCGATCAGAAGGTTCGGAGTCAGGGGTCTACATTCGTCTGGGATCGACAAACCGACGGGCGGGACCTGAAATGATTGCTGAAATCCGTCTCTTGGCCCGTAATACCTTCTTCGATGAACAACCATGCACGGAAGCGAGCTCGGAAGAGGTTGACTTCCGAGTAGCTTCCGAGTTCTTCGCAGCCGTATCGCGGCCTCTTAATTCTCCTGAGCGAAAATCCCTTGGTCTTGTTGTGGAATACAGAAGCCGAGAAGTTCCTACCAATGGTGCTGTACTTCTCTTCGGAAAGAACCGTCGTCGGCTTTTCCCGGATGCAACTATTCGCTGTGCTCGATTTCGGGGAACTGATACATCAAGATTTATTGATCAGACAGAAATCGATGAATATTTCCCAAAGGCCGTTGAAAGCGCCGTTTCCTTTGTTGAACGGCACACTTTGCAGGGCATCGAAATTGGTCGAATCCGCCGGAAAGAACGATCTGAGTATCCTCCCCCAGCGATTCGAGAAGCTATTATCAATGCAGTTGTCCATGCGGATTATTCAATAAGGGGCACTAGCACCAAGCTTGCGATCTTTGATGACCGTATTCAAATCACAAATCCTGGACTTTTACCCTTCGGCCTAACCATTGAGGCCGCTCTTTCAGGAGTTTCTCGCCTACGGAATAGAGTCATTGGACGCACTTTTAGGGAGTTAGGTCTCATCGAACAGTGGGGCTCTGGTATCGGTAGAATGCTTGCAGTGTGCGCTGAAGCAGGCTTAAAACAGCCCAGATTTGAAGAGATAGGTACAAACTTCAGAGTCACTCTCTTTGGAACAAGAGTTGCGGTTCCTGTCCTACCTGATTGGCAAAATCAACTCATACAGTACCTTTCTCAAAAAGGCCATATCTCCACGCAAGAAGCTTCCAGACTTTGGAAGACATCCGGCCGCACTGCAAGAACCCGCTTGCGTAAACTGGTTACAGATGGGGCGCTCGCCGAGATGGGAACGGGTCCTAAAGACCCCTATAGAACCTATGTTCTTAAGGAGGGGAATTTTGAATGATATTCCTCTTAATAAGCTTCATTCCCAATTCTCCCTCTCCCCTGGCGGGAGAGCCTGTCTGCCGAGGCCTTAGCGAAGGCAGGGGAAGGGTGAGGGGAAGCAGGTTTCATTCCCCACTTTAGAAAGGGGGGGGCAAGGGGGGATTTTGGAAGAATCTGATTCCAAACTTTGTTGCGCCCCATTTATTGCCTGCCTGCGGTAGGCAGGGACAAGGACACGATTTTTAATGGAGGAACCTATGCCAGCGATTGCATCTCTTGAAGATTTGAAAGCTGCCCAGGAAGAAGGGTTGGGTATTTACGCCATGCTCTATGCGCTCTGCGCTCTGCGAGAAGTTGGTAAGTGGCCCCGGAGAAATTGAAGGGTGAAGGGAAATGAGGTCTTAATTATTTCGGTGGGATGGGATGAAGTTGCATTTGAACCTACGTCCCCATCTCCAGTTTTTTAACGAAGTTAAGAAAGTGGATCATTACTATCTGTCGATAAATGCTGTAACCCAACCTATGCAGGTGAGGGAAGAAGCGCCACCATATGGAGACAAGAAGGAATGATGCCCCTCTTTTTCCCTCCCCCTTGACGGGGGAGGGTGTGGGTGGGGGTGATGGTTCCTGTAACGGATAGGATGGACAGCGATGATGACTTTTCGTCAGTTTGCCTCTAAACCAGAATCCATCCCAGCGGCAACTTCCTGGTATCTGGCAGATCTGGGTGAGGCGCGTGGAAAACAGGACCTCTTCACAAAACAGTCCCCGCAAAAGCTAAAGGTCTTGCGTGAGAATGCAATGATTGAAAGTGCGGTTTCCTCGAACAGGATTGAAGGAGTTACTGTCGATCAGGCGCGTATTAGAACCATCGTTTTTGGCAAGTCAATTCTGCGTGACCGGGATGAAGAGGAAGTGCGAGGTTACCGGGATGCACTAAAGCTCATTCACGAACAGGGCAATAAACTCCCAATTTCCGAAGAGACCATCCTGAATCTACATCGCATGTGCCGTGGTGAAATATGGGATGCCGGGAAATACAAAGAGAAAGACGGCGATATCATTGAAAGGTATCCTGATGGCCGGGAGAGGGTGAGATTTAAGACTGTTCCAGCAGCCAAAACTCAAGCCTCCACAAAAGAATTGATAGAAAGGTGGAACCGATGCCTTCTCGAAAAGTGGGTTCATCCGCTTATCGCCTTGCCGGCCTTTAACCTTGACTTCTTATGTATCCATCCATTTCGGGATGGGAATGGAAGGGTTTCACGTTTATTGCTGCTCCTCCAGTCTTACCATCTCGGATACGAAGTGGGTCGTTATATCAGTCTCGAACGTCTGATCGAACAGAATAAGGAACGTTACTATGAGACATTAGAACAGAGTTCCGAAAGCTGGCACGAAGGCAAGCATGATCCCTGGCCTTATGTCAACTACATTCTTTATACCCTTAAAACTGCCCACCGTGAGTTTGAAGAACGAGTTGGACAAATTGCTTCTCCCAAAGGGGCGAAGACAGAGCTTATTATTAGTGCTATCGGACGGAAGCTTGGTCCATTTCGGATCTCCGACATTCAGAAGGAATGCCCGGGCGTGAGTTTGGATATGGTTCGTTTGATATTGAAGAATCTGCGCTTGTCTGGGAAAGTGAAATGCCTCGGCAGGGGACAGAACGCTGAGTGGGAGAGAACAGCTAAGTGGATATAGGTAATACCCAATCAATTAGGTAGTGAATTAGGTATTTGAATTATAAAGGTACCCTTTCTCCCTCTCCCTTGTGATGGGAGAGGGTTGGGGTGAGGGGAAGCAGGTTTCATCCCCCACTTTAGAAAGGGGGGGGCAAGGGGGGATTTTGGAAGAATCTGATTCCAAACTTTGTTGCGCCCCATTTATTGCCTACCTGCGGTAGGCAGGGACAAGGACACGATTTTTAATGGAGGAACCTATGCCAGCAATTGCATCTCTTGAAGATTTGAAAGCTGCCCAGGAAGATCTTCTTGCGGCAAAGGATCTGGTTGAGCTGAAGGCGACATTTAAAAAGTGGCGAAACATCGGATGGAAGAATATCTGCAAGTTGTGGCTTCAGGAGAACACCCCGGAGAAATTGAAGGGTGAAGGGAAATGAGGTCTTAATTATTTCGGTGGGATGGGATGAAATTGCATTTGAACCTACGCCCCCATCTCCCTCATCTTCATGGTTGAAGTTACGAAGCTTACGGGACACGATCCAGTCAAGGAAAGCAGAGATTCATATAGAAAGGAAAGAGAATGAGTAAAAATTTCAAGATTTGCCGTTTACAGCTTAAGAACTGGAAAAACTTTGCCAATGCGGATGTTGCAGTCCAAACCCGTCTCTTTCTGGTTGGACCGAATGCATCCGGAAAGTCGAACTTCCTGGACGTTTTTCGCTTCCTCAAAGACCTTGCTTCATCGGGAGGAGGGTTTCAGGAGGCCGTACGGAAGCGAGATGGGGTTTCTGCGATCCGCTGCCTGGCTGCACGGCGCTATCCAGATGTAGAGATTCACATCGAGCTACAAGATTCCGGAGGCAATCTCCACTGGGAGTACGAGGTCGCCTTCAATCAAGACAAATTGCGCCGTCCGCTGTTGCGAAGGGAGCGGGTGCTTCTTGATGGCAAAATGATTCTTTTGCGGCCAAACGATGAAGACAACAATGACCCAACTCGGCTGACCCAAACCTACCTCGAGCAGGTAAATGTCAATAGGACGTTTAGAGATATATCGACATTCTTTGAGTCCATCCGTTACCTCCACATCGTGCCGCAACTTGTCCGGGAACCCGATCGCTCGGTTGGTCGCCACAATGATCCATTTGGCGGCGATTTCCTTGAGCAAATTGCAAAGGCTCCTGAAAGGATACGAAGTACCCGGCTTCGCCGGTTTAAAGAGGCACTTCGAATTGCCGTTCCTCAGCTTCAGGATATCGTACTCTGGCGCGATGCGCGAGGCACACCCCACTTGAGAGGGAAGTATGAACACTGGCGCCCACAGGGAGCATGGCAAACCGAGGAGCAATTTTCAGATGGAACCCTGCGTCTGATGGGGCTACTCTGGGCGACAATGGAGGGGGGGGGACCTCTTCTCTTAGAGGAGCCGGAACTATCACTTCATCCCGAGGTAGTACGTGTATTGCCCCAGATGTTCGCGCGTGTCCAGCGCCTCACGGGCAGACAGATTTTCATCAGCACCCATTCAACGGACCTTCTCCGTGATGAGGGAATAGGTCTTGACGAGGTACTGCTCTTTGTTCCCGAAGCAGAGGGGACCAGAGTTATCCCGGCGGGTTCTCAGCAAGACATCCTATCCCTGCTTGACGGTGGGCTTTCTCTAGCCGATGTGGTGATTCCCAAAACACGCCCTGATAAAATTGAACAACTAACCTTATTCGGAGAATATGTAAGATGAGAAAGTCGGCGATTATTTCGGGGGCGGTAGAGGGCATAGTTGACGAAGCCGTAGCGCGAAGGCTTATCATTCATGCAGGGGGCCATCCGGGAACGATTTATGGGAAAAATGGGAAGCCATTCCTACGTAGGAAGATCAATGGCTATAACAGCGCCGCCCGTCACTTCCCATGGTTGGTTTTAGTGGACCTTGACCGCGACTGGGAGTGTGCTCCTCCGCTTCGCAAAGAATGGATTCCGGATCCTGCCCCTTACCTCTGCTTTCGTATAGCTGTGAGGGAAATAGAAGCTTGGCTCATGGCCGATGCAGACACGCTTGCGGCGTTTATGAGTGTTGCCCGTAGCAGGGTAGCGGCTGATCCTGAAAACCTCAGGGACCCAAAAGCTGAAATGGTCAACCTTGCGCGGCATTCGAGACGCCGTGAAGTCCGGGAAGATATGGTGCCACGAGAGGGAAGCGGGAGATTAGTGGGACCTGCTTATACCTCCCGACTGGTCGAATATGTGGAAAAACGATGGCACCCCGAGACGGCAGCAAGACGCGCCAATAGCCTGCGGCGAGCAATAATTTGCCTCAAGCGGATCATCGAAAGAGCATCAGAATGATCCCAAAAGAATGCAAACGGCTGGCGGAGGTGGATTTTCCGATTGCGGTGGTGTCGAAGCATTCGGCAAGGGAGAAATCCATCCGGCACGGACATCCTTCCACACTTCATCTCTGGTGGGCACGTCGGCCATTAGCCGCCTGTCGCGCTATGCTATTGGGACTTCTACTTCCTGACCCATGTGATCCTCTCTGCCCAGAAGAATTTAAAAGTAAAGCAAGAGAAATTTTACCAAAGGTTCAAGGAATTCCTGGACCAAAAGATAGAGACCTTCGGCAAGCACTTCTAAAATTTATCGGGGATTTTTCAAATTGGGACCTTTCAGCAAACCCGGCTTATCTTGAAGTTTCCCGCGGCCTTGTTAAAGCGGCCCATCCAGAAGAAACGCCACTTGTCGTTGATCCTTTTGCAGGTGGAGGTTCGATTCCGCTTGAAGCGCTGAGACTCGGATGCGAGACATTTGCAAGCGACCTTAATCCTGTGGCGTGTCTGATCTTAAAAGTAATGCTTGAAGACATACCTCGACATGGGCCTGAGCTGGCGGACGAGTTAAGGCGAGTTGGTAAGGAAATTAAGGAAGCCGCAGAGAAAGAATTATCTGAATTCTATCCTGATGATCCTGACGGGTCCAAACCTATTGCCTATCTTTGGGCAAGAACTGTGAGATGTGAATCACCTAATTGTGGAGCGGAAATTCCGTTGATGCGGTCTTTTTGGCTATGCAAAAAGGCTAATCGGAAAAGGGCATTGAGATATAAGGTTATATCCCCCTCATCCTCACCTTCTCCCGCCAGGGGAGAAGGTAGAATTATTGAACTAAGAGTTGAGTTTGAGATCTTTGAACCGAAAAATGACAATGAAGTTCCAGAAGGCACTGTAAGTCGAGCCAAGGCAACTTGTCTGTGCTGTAGGACTGTTTTATCGCCAGTACGCGTTCGGGCGCAATTGGCCGCCCAGCATGGTGGCGCGGATGTCATATTTGATAAGGAAGGTAACCGCATCGGTGGAGCGCGAATGTTGGGCGTTGTGACATTGAAGCCCGGTGAGCAGGATCGCCACTACCGATTACCGATTGAGAGAGACTACCTCGCTGTCTGGAAGGCACAAAAGCAACTGGAGGAAATCTTTGACGAATGGGAGTATAGCGGAAGAAAGGAACTTTTTCCTATACCAGATGAGCCAACGCCATCGAAAGAGACCCATCGTGCAGTTGGGAGTCAATTGCCTTTCTATGGTCATAAAGCCTGGGGAGACCTTTTCAATGCACGTCAAAAGGTGCTTCTCAAAAGATTGGTAGATTTTACCAAAGAAAAAACAATTTTACCATTGATGCTAAGTAAAATAATTCGCCACTGCAACGCTTTCACTTTCTGGCACAAAGGTAGCGAGACAGTTGCAGGGGCTTTCGGTAGGCAGGCGATACCAATGTGTTGGGATTTCCCTGAATACAACCCCTTTCATGCTTTTGCTGGCGGATTTGCTGATGCTATGACCAATTTGGTCGAATCAGTTAACCATATATCACATTCATTTGGCGGGGTTGGTCAAGTGGAAATATCTGATGCTACATCCCACCCTATGCTCGACTGCTCTACACAAGTGTGGTTTACTGACCCCCCTTACTATGACGCGATCCCATATGCCGATCTGTCGGACTTCTTTTTTGTCTGGCTAAAGCGGTCAATGCCAAAGCATCCTCTGTTGCGAGACCCGTTCGACCCAAGCAATCCATTAACGCCGAAGAAAGCCGAGGCCGTAGAATGCGAAAAGGTACTGGCTGCTACCGGACGCCCCAAGGGCAAAGCGTTCTATGAGGAAACGATGGCTAAAGCATTTGCGGAGGGTCAGCGAATCCTCAAAGAGGATGGTATTGGTTCTGTCGTCTTTGCACACAAGACAACCGAAGGCTGGGAGTCACTCCTTTCGGGCATGATACGAGGTGGATGGACAATTACCGGTTCCTGGCCAATCGCTACAGAAAGAGGTGCGAGGCTTTTAGCTCGTGATACCGCAGCCCTCGCCACCAGTGTCCATCTCATTTGCCGTCCGCGGCCCAAGGATGCCCCAGTGGGTGATTGGGGTGAAGTTCTTCGCGAGCTTCCTAAACGTGTGGGCGATTGGATGGAGAGGCTTCAATCTGAAGGAATCCGTGGCGCGGATCTTGTATTTGCCTGCATAGGACCTGCTCTCGAGATTTATAGTCGTTACTCAAAGGTTGTTGATGCAGAAGAACGAGAAATTCCGTTGGGCGGGGATCCAGAGGCCACGGAGCCTCATCGCCGCGGTTTCCTTTCTTATGTCTGGGAGGTGGTTGGTCGGACTGCTCTTGAGCACGTTCTTGGAACCGCGGAGGCAAAGGCTCGCAATAGCGCAGCGGGGGCATTAGAGGAAGATGCTCGATTAACTGCACTTTTTCTTTGGACGCTTCAGAGTACGAATGGTAATGGAAAAAATAATGGCAGTAGCACGGGCGTCTCGCCTGTGGAAGAGGAAGAAGAAGAGGAAGAAACCGGCAGGGATGCCGGTGCCACCAAAAAGAAACAGGGCTACAGCTTAATTTTTGATGTGGTTCGCCGGTTCGCCCAACCACTTGGAATTCATCTCCCGGAATGGGAGGGGAGGGTCATTGAGACCGAGAAGGGTGTGGTTCGTTTGCTTTCGGTTAAGGAACGAGGGAAACAGCTTTTTGGAGAAGAAAGCATATCGGTAGCCGGATTCAGAATTGAGGAGCAGGCCCGACGCGATCCCCAGATGAAGTTCGATTTTGCTGTTGAATCTGAAGCCGGAACAGTTCCAAAAATTAAAGGGCGGCGCACTAAATCCCCCCCTGCCTACCGGCAGGCAGGCAACCCCCCCCTTTCCAAAGAGGGGAAAGAGGGGGTTAAAAAGCAAGACTTGCCCGCTGGAGCTTCAGCGAAAGCGGGGACCACAACTCTCGACCGTGTTCATGCGGCCATGCTTCTTCAAGCGAGCGGCCAGACAAATGCTTTGCGAGCGCTACTCAAAGCCGAACAAGACCGTGGTCCTGACTTTTTGAGGCTTGCCAATGCGCTCTCAGCGTTATATCCTAAACAAAGCGAAGAAAAGAGGTTACTGGATGCTATGTTATTGGCGATGCCAAGAACATAATTTATTGCCCCCTCACCCCCTGCCTACCGGCAGGCAGGCGCAAGGGGAGAGGGGGTTACTTCTATCTCCTTTCTTGAATGAGAGTAGAATTAAGGAGGAGCAGTATGAAAAGTTTGGACAATGTACCTCTAATCAAACGAGAGCAGGAGGCTATGAATGCTGCCGTCAACCTGCTCAAGACCCAATTTCCCGTTGAAAGGGTCATACTATTTGGTTCCAAGTCGAGGGGAGATTCGAGTGAATATTCAGATATCGATTTGCTTCTGATTACATCTCAACCACTTCATTGGAAAGAGGAGAAGGCGATCGTAGAGGCCTTGTTCGATGTTGGAATGAAATTTGATGTGATTTTTAGTCCCCTGTTTGTCTCCTTAGAGGAATGGGAGAGGGGAATGTTCAAGGAATTTCCGGTTTATAGGGAAATTATGGAAGAAGGGGCCATCGTTCCATGAGCCAGCAAGCAATCATAGATTATTGGTTGGAAAAGGCAAATCAAGATATTGCATCAGCGCAGGAGAATTTTGTGGCGGGAAGGTATGTGAATGCGGTCAGAGACGCCTATTTTGCCTGCTTTCATGCATTCTCATCGGTTTTATTGAAAAGCGGGAAAACGTTTCGTAAGCATAAGGAGGTTAGGTCTGCCCTCCACAGGGATTTTGTCCGTTTGGGGAAAATAGACCCGAAGTGGGGAAAACATTACGATTGGCTCTATGATAACCGTCAGAAAGCAGATTATCGCCCACTCGTTGAATTTGAATCGGAGCAGGTTAAAGAAATTATCGAACAAAGCCAGGCTTTTGTGGAGGAGATAAAACGTTTCCTGAAACAGTGAATCTCCCCACCTACAGAATGGAACTTCATGGATAGTTGAGACTTTCCACCCCAATGAAATTAAAGTTGTCAGCACCAAGATGATAAACGAAGGAATAAAGAGGAATGTTTGGCAAATTTCCGGTGGACCAACATCAAGATCATATGTTGATGTTTTTCTGAAGTGCGGAGTTGGGTTAATCGGTCCGGGTGATGCAGGGGAGTGGAAATCTGAAAGGGATGACGAAGAATTTGAGGGAGGGTTTGTTAGGCGTTTCGCGAGTGAAGTGAAAATAGGCGATGTATTTTTATTACGTACATCCATCTCGAAAATCGCAGCGATAGGTCTTGTAGCGAGCGATTACCAATACCTCAACCAATTTGACGACGTAAATGGTTGGGACCTTCAACATGCCCGTCGAGTGAGATGGTGCAAACTTCCTGAAGAATATGATTTTGGAAAAACCATTTTTGGTGCGAATCCACCGCGGGTCTCGCGTATATGGAATGAGGAGGTTTTCAGATACGCAAAGAACTTTCTAAATTCCCCTCCGATTCACTGGCAGACCGCTCCACTGCCTGAACTGCCCGCTGGAGAGGCGATGTTGGAAGAGGTTCCAACTTACCTTAAAGGGGTTATTTCGGAGATCAATGACTTGGCTCCGCTCTTCTGGGAGTGGCAGAAGACTGGTGATCAACCTACCGAAGATGAGATGGTCTCCCACTTCGTCGTACCGTTTCTCCGGTCACTCGGATGGCCTCCAGAAAAAATTGCGATTAAGTGGAGACATATTGATGTCGCTGTTTTTGATACTCTTCCGAGGATTCCTGAAAATTGCCGGTTGGTTATTGAAGCAAAACGTCTGGGCAAAGGAGTAGAGGGTCCATTAAACCAGGCAAGGGATTATTTGCGCCAGATTGGGGTGTCACGCGACATCATTGTGACAGATGGTATCCGATATCGGATGTACTCGTGCCAAAATGATTTCGTTCCGGTAGCATACGCCAATCTGGCATGGCTTAAAAGACGGGCAACTGAATTATTTACAAGAATGAAAAGACCATAAGAGAATTTACACGAAATGTTGGCACAAGTGATCTGAGGTTTATGTTTGATGAGTGACAAACTGAGGCTTGCCAATGCTCTTTCAGCGTTATATCCTAAACAAAGCGAAGAGAAGCGTCTATTGGACGCTATGCTTTTGGCTATGCCAAGAACATAAGGAGGTGGTGTAGTTGCTTAGACGGTTAATAGTGAAAAGCTTTAAATCGCTCGATAATGTTGAGATAATGTTTCCCCGCTTAACAGTTCTTTTTGGACCCAATACCGCCGGGAAAAGCAACCTTTTGGATGCCGTACAAGCTTTATCGAGAATTGGGACAAGCCGAACCCTTTCCGATGCCCTTTCGGAGCCGATTCGAGGTTATCCTGTTGAGGCATTTGCCTTTCCCAAGGGGGGACTTGCTGAACTCCTAAATATGAAAAGATCGTATTTTGAACTGGAGGCTTTCTTAGATGTAGGCAAGAATTGCTATCGCTATCGTGTGCAAGTGGAAATTCAATTAGAATCTGGGGGGTTGGCGGTCAAAGATGAATATCTGACGACTCTTGGCGCTAAAGGTGAGTCAAAAGGAAATCCCTCTATCGAAAAGGTTGAAGATAAATTAAGAATTCGTCGAAAGAGCAAGCCTGCGAACCCCCGCAAGGAACCTGTTGGCCTAAATTATTCTATTCTTTCAGATCCCAGACTCGGAGGTACGGAGTACCGGGCTATCGAGGCAACGCGTGATGAACTTTCAGGATGGCGGGTCTATTACCTCGACCCCCGGGTTGCCATGCGAACACCTAAACCACCCACAGATGTGCGTGATATCGGAGTATTGGGCACAGATATAGCCCCATTTCTTTATCGCCTGCGCGCGGAGAAACCTAAGCACTTCGAAATGATCAAGCGGACACTCAGGTCATTGATTCCGAGTATCGATGACGTTATCGTTGACCTCGACAAGCGGCGTGGTACGCTGGACATCCACATCCAACAGGACGGGAAACAGTTTTCCTCACGGATTATTTCCGAGGGGACTCTAAGAGTTCTCGCCCTTTGTGCCATTGTGGTCAATCCATGGAGTGGTTCGCTTCTTGCTTTTGAGGAACCGGAAAACGGCGTTCACCCTCGACGCCTTGAGCTTATTGCACAACTCCTCACATCTCTTGCCATTGAACAAAGAAGACAGGTAGTCGTTACAACCCACTCCCCTCTTTTTTGCGATGCTGCACTAAAATTGAGCCGGTCTCATGCCAAAGATATCGCTCTCATGAATGTTCGACGCGGCACAAATGGCACAGAAGTTCGTCCTTTTGACGTAACAGGGCCTCTTTTCAAGGATCAGGAAATTGCTAAAGCCCTGACAGCCGGCACTGAAGATGGTCTCTTCGAAAGTTTGATGATAAGAGGGATGCTTGATGAGTAGTCCTATTTCAATTGACCTTTTTGTTGAGGACCGCGCTCACGAAGAGTTTCTTCTGGCCATGCTTGATCGTCTTGCTTGTGAAGAGCAAAAGGGAGTCATCGTTCGCGCTCGATCCGCCCGCGGAGGTCACGGTCGCGCCCTTTCGGAATTCTCCCTTTATCAGGAGAGTGTCCTGAAGGGGTTTGCTGGCATGACAATCCCCGACATACTTGTAATAGCAATAGACGCCAATTGTAAGCCATTCAATACAGCAAGAAATGAGATCAAGACAAAGGTGAACTTGAAATTCAAGGAAAGAACTATCCTTGCCTGTCCCGATCCTCATATTGAACGGTGGTATCTTGCAGACCCGGATTCTCTTGGGGAAATCATTGGTGTCAGACCGAAGACCGGCAGGAAAAAATGCGCTCGGGATTATTACAAGACAATTCTATCTAAAACATTGATAGATGCTGGATATCCTCCCACCCTGGGGGGTATTGAGTTCGCAAGAGAGATTGTTCAGGCTATGGATCTTTACCGTGCAAAAAAGACTGACCGAAGTTTAAAACATTTTATAGACGATGCCATTGCCATGTTTAGATCGATTTAGAGAGATAAAGCCGTTCATTCGATTCGGATGAATTTGCTAAAGCTCTCTGCGTTATATCCTAAACAAAGCGAAGAAAAGAGGTTACTGGATGCCATGTTATTGGCCATTCCAAGGTAGGAGGTGACGATTGATGACGGGTGACGGCGATCTGCTCAAAAAAGTGGTGGACCGAATTTTGACTGTCGTAAAACCAGAACGAATCATTCTGTTCGGCTCCGGCGCGACAGGCCGAATGACTCGCGATAGCGATTTAGACCTACTGGTCGTCGAACGTGACTTTAAGAGTCAGAGGGAGGAACGTACTCGGTTACGTAAAGCCCTGGGAGATCTTGGCATTCCAGTAGACGTTTTTGCTATGACCCCTGAACGCTTTGAAGAAACCAAAGGAGTGATTGGGGGATTGGCTTACCCCGCTAACAAATATGGAAGGGTGATTTATGAAGCCGCCTGAAGTAGTAAAAGAAGAATTCACACGTGAATGGGTCCGGAAGGCAGAATCCGATTTCAAAACTGCGGCGCATCTCTTAAAAAGCAGTCCTGATCTCGCTGAGGGAACGGCATTCCATTCTCAGCAAGCAGCAGAGAAATATCTAAAAGCTTTTCTGGTTTGGCACCAGATTGAATTCCAGAAGACTCACGATATTGAGGCTTTATTGAGGCTTGCAGGGAAAGTGGACGATAAAATCCCCGAAATTCTGGCAGATACTGTGATATTGACTCCCTATGGGGTGGATTATCGTTATCCAGGGGAATACCCGGAAGTCGGAATGAGCGATGCCGAAAGGGCCTTCTTGTTGGCCGATCGTGTTCGCGCTGAAGTCCGGAGCCGCTTGTCACATCATATTCTTGAATGAAGAACGGAGTGAGATCCTATGGAACCCTGGTACAAAGTTGCAATGCCGAGAAAAGAAGTTCGGGAAGGCCGTTCATTCAATCCAGATGAATTTGCGATTGCTCTTGAACAAGTTATTGCTGGGACGGCCCCCGAAGACTACCGGGAGCCAAAACTATTCTTCTCTCGAACCTGCTTCACACGAGCCCTTTGTGAGCATACAGGGATGACACTTCGGCGATTGGCCGGTAAAACCGAGAATACAGCTCCTATTCTTGCACTCATCACCCAATTCGGGGGTGGTAAGACCCATACACTGACAGCCCTTTACCACTTAATTCAAAATAGAGACAAGGCAAGAAAGATTGAAGAACTGAGTAAGCTTCTTCAAGAGACTGGTCTCCCGGAAATCCCAATCGCTCGTGTGGCGGTATTTGTGGGAAATGCGTGGGATCCTTCCGCAGGGGCTGAAAACCCATGGATTGACATTGCTCGCCAGCTTGCAGGGGGTGAAGGGGTTACTGCGTTAGGGCCCGAAGCCAAGACAAAGGCACCCGGGACAAATAATCTCCGAAAGCTCATAGAGGCGGCGGGAGGCCATGTGCTGATCCTATGCGATGAGGTGCTCAATTTCCTTAGTCGCCACCGGGATAAAGCCGAGTCCTTCCGGGATTTTCTTGCAAACCTTGTTAGAGCTCTCACGGGTACAACAGGAAGCGCTGCGATGATAAGTTTGCCTCAAAGCAAGCCAGAAATGAGTGACTGGGATCTAAGGTGGCAAGATATTATTGTCAAGGAAGTTAATAGGGTGGCGAAGAACCTCATTTCGAACGATGAAGCTGAGATTAGCGAGGTAGTTCGGCGCCGACTTTTTGAGGATTTGGGGCATGAACGTATTAGAAAAAATATTGCCAAAACTTTCGCTGATTGGTGTTTTGAACGTCGAGCACAGCTTCCAAGCGAGTGGACAGCTGTGGATACAGCAACAACTGAGGCTAAAGCACGTGAATCTTTACAAAAGCGATTCGAGGTATGTTATCCATTTCATCCCTCAACACTATCCGTATTTCAAAGAAAGTGGCAGGCGCTTCCTCATTATCAGCAGACACGCGGAACATTAGCGATGTTCGCTCAATGGATTTCCCTGGCTTTTAGCGAAGGCTACCAGCGAGCAAGGCGCGAACCGCTTATCACCCTCGGCTCAGCCCCGCTTGATATACCTGAATTCCGAGGAGTTGTCCTTGGCGCGCTCGGTGAACCTCGGCTTCAACCTGCCATTGAAGCCGATATCTCTGGCCCTCAATCACATGCTCGGGCGCTTGACGCCGATACCAAAGGAGCGCTTCGTGATATCCATCGTCGTGTGGCCGCAACGATTCTATTTGAATCCTCCGGCGGCCAGGTGGAAAAATTAGCTCACCTTCCAGAATTACGCTTCGCCTTAGGAGAACCAGAGGTTGACACAACGTCCATCGACAATGCAGCTTATGCCCTTGAGTCGAAAGCGTTCTTTATTAGCCGTATAGGTTCAGATGGCTTCAAGATCTATCATAAAGCAACGATCCGAAAAGCGGTTAATGACCGGCGCGCCTCTCTTGATGAGGATGTGGAAATAAAACCAACGATGAAAAGTCTCGTCAAAAAGGAGTTTGAACGAGGAGCGAGCATTCCTCTCGCACCCTTTCCGAACGATGGCTCAGCCATTCAGGATTCTCCTAAATTAACACTTGTTGTCATGGACCCAGAATTAGAGTGGAGTGGGGCTGGTTCTCTGAGGCAACAAATTGCCGAATGGACTCGGCATCATGGAAAGTCTCCCCGACTCTATCCGGGGTCGCTCATATGGTGTCTGAAAAAACCAGGACGTGATTTTAGGGAGAAGGTGGAACTCTGGCTTGCATGGAAGCGAGTTTTTAGCGAAATCACTGAAGGAACCCTGGGGGCCGATTTTGATCGAGCAGACCGTGCTGATATACAGAGCAAGGTCAAAGATGCGGAAGAGGATGCCAAGGATGAGGTCTGGGGTGCGTACCGTTTCGCAGTTATTTTTGATAGCCGAGGAGCTGACGGTCTCAAGCCTATCGACCTCGGCGCCGGCCATGCAAGCAGTGGGGAGACACTTTGTGGAAGAGTGATCACAGCCTTAAAGTCACAGGCGCTTCTGAATGAATCCGTGGGAGCTGGTTATATCGAGCGGAACTGGCCTCCTGCGTTAAAGGAATCTGGCGCATGGCCGCTTTCAAGCCTCCGACAAAGTTTCTTAAACGGGTCATTAACACGACTTTTAGATCCGGATGCAACCTTACGGAACAAAATTGTTGATTTTGTTGGTAAAAGTGACTTTGGATTAGCCTCAGGTCAAAAACCTGACGGCACTTATGATCGGATTTGGTTTGAAGAACAAATTTCTTTGGATGAAGTTACGTTTGAGTCCGGTGTTTTTCTGTTGACCAAGGCCAAGGCAAAAGCTCTTAAGGCGGGAATGAAACCGGAACCTGGAGTTGTGGTCGGCCCAGTTCCGGAACCAGTGGTTGATGAATTCAAAGACCGTGAAAAAGAGAAAGAGCCTACACCTGGCATTCAAACAAGAACACTTCGCTTGGTTGGCACTGTGCCACCCGAAATTTGGAACCGGCTGGGGACAAAGATCATCCCCAAACTCAAATCAGGCTCTGATCTGAAAATTGGAGTTGATTTTTCGGTTACCGTAAACGCAGAGGCCGCTCGCAGTGTAGAAACCGAACTTCGCCAGGTCCTTGAAGATTTAGGGCTTAAAGGTAAAATCAAAATCGAACAATCAGAATAAGAACCCCGAAAGAAGAAATTGTACTTGCAAGGCCACTTTGTTAATGCCCCGCCTTCACTACACCCTCAAAATAGGCGATCGTCTTTTTCATGCCTTCTTCTAACGACACTTCGGGAGTCCAGCCGAGTTTTTCCTTCGCCAGTTCAATAAGGGGTTGGCGCTGTCTGGGATCATCAGCAGGGAGGGGTTTGAAGACGATCTTTGATTTCGACCCTGTCATCCGAATGGTCCGTTCTGCCAGTTCGAGAATGGAGATTTCGATAGGATTTCCAAGATTGACCGGTCCGGTAAAATCGTCAGGAGTATTCATCAACCGGACGAGGCCATCGACCATATCGTCCACATAACAGAAAGAACGGGTCTGGGATCCGTCGCCATAGAGGGTGATGGGTTCATTCCTCAGAGCCTGGAGAATAAAGTTGGAGATGACACGGCCGTCATTGGGATGCATATTGGGTCCGTAGGTGTTGAAGATACGGGCCACCTTGATCTTGATCCCGTGCTGACGGTGGTAATCGAAGAAGAGGGTTTCGGCGCATCGTTTCCCTTCATCGTAGCAAGAACGAGGGCCAATGCAGTTGACATTTCCCCAGTAATTCTCAGGCTGGGGATGGATGGAAGGATCTCCGTAAACTTCGGAGGTGGAAGCCTGAAGGATTTTAGCCTTAAGACGCTTGGCCAGTCCCAACATGTTGATCGAGCCGTGGACATTGACCTTTGTCGTCTGAACAGGGTCGTTCTGGTAATGGATGGGTGAAGCAGGGCAGGCCAGGTTATAGATTTCGTCCACCTCCACATAGAGAGGGAAGGTGATGTCGTGGCGGAGAAGTTCGAAGTAAGGGTGATCCAGGAGATGGGCAATGTTTTTTTTGGTCCCTGTGTAAAAATTATCCACACAGAGGACATCGTGCCCTTCTTTTAAAAGGCGTTCGCAGAGATGAGAGCCTAAGAAACCAGCCCCGCCGGTGACCAGAATCCGTTGTTGGCCAAGTTCTTTCAATTCGCCCTTCCTTTTTCTTCTCCCTTGTCTTTTTAGCTAAGAGACTACGCCTCGTCCGGGACTTCGCCCGGAAGTCGATCAGACCCGACCACGGGAGGTGGTCCGTTCGGGCAGTCGTGAATGAACGTTTTATCCTTTGTAGCGTCCCGATTTAGTCGGGACGAAAGCTGCGCCCCCGATCCTGCGGAAGGCGAGGGCGCTACGAACTGACACGATAACTGTATTGAGCATATCGACAATCTTTTGTCGATGATGATGCGCTAAGCGCCTAAAGAACATCTTTGTTAATCTCGACCTTGGCTTTCGATCGCAGATGCTGGAGCCAATTTCTGAAGAACTCCTCCTGCTTCTGGTAGCTCAGCCGCTTTTCGAGATTCTTCTTAGCCGGCTCAAACTGCTTCTGATCCGCCGGTTCCGAACCGAGAAGCCTTACCACAAAATATCCTTCCTTTGTCTGGAAGACCTCTTTTGGAAGAGGTCGTTTTTCTGTCAGGGAAGAGAGAGAGGCCATCCATTCTCCGGCCGGTCCGATTTTTGGGATCACGCCTCCTGCTCGGCTGAAGAGGCCTGTCTCCTCGAGGGAATACCCTTTTCCTCTCAGAACTTCCCGGATCTCTTTCCCCGATTTCATCTGATTGAGAATCTCTTCCGCTGTCTGACGGGCCTTCTCTTCAGCCTTCTTCCCGGCGACCTTCCGGATGACTTCCTCTTTCACCTCCTCCAATGGAGGAATCCGGGATTCCTTTTTATCCACCAACTTCAGGATGTAAAAATTGGGCGGGATACTGACCACAGGCGAGATCTCTCCTGTTTTTAATGAGAAGGCGCTGGAGTGGAAAATAGGATCCTTGCCGATACCCGGGATATCGTCGCCTTCCTTGAAGAAATCGGTCGTCTTTATCGGAACATCCTTCTCACGGGCAAAGGTCTCTATGTCCCTGCTGCGGAAGAGGGAGTAAAACGCATCATCGGCTCTGCGGGAGGCTTCTGCCTTCGCCTTCTCTTTTTTGAAGGCCTGATGGATCTGGTCTTTTACCTCCTCGAAGGGTTTCTGTTTCTCCTTGATCACTTCCTCTGCCTTGAAGATGTAGAATCCGTCTCCTCCCCTGACCACGCCGCTCAGATCGCCGGCCTTCAATGAAAAGAGCGGCTTCTCAATGGATTCATCGATGTTTCCCTCTTGAAGCCATCCCAGGTCTCCTCCCTTCTGGGCGGTTCCCGATTCAGAATACTGTTTGGCCAGAGAAGCGAAGTCCTTTGTCTTTTCGGCCTTCCCAAGGATCTCTTCGGCCTTTTTTCTCTTCTCCTCCATCCTGTCAGGCGGGTCCTGAGGTTCCACTCTAATGAGGATCTCCCTGGCCCTGACCTGTTTGGGAACCTTAAAGCTCTCTTTGCGCTGGTCATAATAGCGTTTGATTTCATCAGGAGAGATCTGGATCTTCGGCTCAACATCAGTGGGACGGAAGGCAAGATATTGGACCTGGAGATAGGCGGGAATCTTGAACTCCTCCTGGTGCTTCTGGTAATAGTCCTTGATCTCCACCTCATCGGCGCTCACCTGGCCCCTGAAGGCCTCAGGAGCGATCTTCACAAAATGGAGGTTGACTTTCTCGTTCTCAAAGAGATAGGTCTCCAGAACCTCTTCCTCCGAGACCTTTCCTCCATTGAGTCGGATGAGGTTCACCACTTTGGAATAGAGGAGGCTTTCCCGTTGCATCCGTTCAAAATCTTCCGGATACATACGGTTGAGACGAAGGAATCTCTCATAGAGGCGCGAATCGAACTGGCCATCGATCTGGAAAGAAGGGATCGATTCGATAGCCATTGTCAATTCTCCATCCTGGACATTCAAACCCAGCCTCTTTCCTTCCTGGAGAATGAGAGTCCGGGAGATGAGTTCTTCCAGGACATTCTCCCGGATGCGGAGTTCCTCGATCATTTTGTCAGTCAATGCAGGGCCCATCGCATCCCGGTAACGCTTCATCACTCCCTGAAGGGTTTCCTGGTAGTTCTTGATGTGGATGGCCGCTCCGTTGACCGTGGCCGCATGGTCGTATTTTTTGTCCCGGATGAAGGAATATCCTCCCCAGGAGATAAAAGTCACCGCAACGAGCAGAAGAAAAACCCGGATCATCCAGGAGGTGGCATGCTTCCTTAAGGCTGTCAACATCATGATTCTCCTTTCAAAAGTTAATATTAATCAATCCTCCTGAAAAAGACAAGAGGGGCGGACAGTAGCGTCCCGATTTAGTCGGGACGAAGGCAGGAGGGCGCTACATATATTATATCAATCCCCCCATTATTAAGAGATTACACATAGGAGATGAATTCCCTTGAATCGGAGGGAGGGATTTGTTAATATAGGCAAATTGAATCGATTGATGGGAGAAGGAAATGGTATTCAATTCACTGCTGGGTCTGTTTTCAACGGATTTGGCCATCGACCTGGGGACAGCCAATACCGTTGTTTATGTGAAAGGGAAGGGGATCGTTTCTTCGGAGCCCTCTGTGGTGGCCATCCAGAGGGATTCCAGGGGAGACAAGCGCGTCCTGGCCGTCGGTCGGGAAGCCAAAGAGATGTTAGGCCGCACACCCGGAAACATCTTTGCCATCCGGCCGATGAAGGATGGGGTGATCGCCGACTTTGAGATCACCGGCGAGATGCTCAAGTATTTTATCGCCAAGGTCCATAACCGGAAAGCCCTGCTCCGGCCCCGGGTGGTCATCTCCGTTCCCTCGGGCATCACGCCCGTTGAGAAGAGGGCGGTTCGGGAATCGGCTCAATCCGCGGGCGCAAGGGAGATCTACCTGATCGAAGAGCCTATGGCCGGAGCCATCGGCGCGGGGCTTCCCATCACCGAGGCTTCAGGAAATATGGTCGTGGACATCGGAGGGGGGACCACCGAAGTGGCTGTCATCTCCCTCTCGGGAATTGTGGTCAGTCAATCGATCCGGGTGGCAGGGGATAAGATGGATGAGGCCATTGTTCAGTATGTGAAAAGAAAGTATAACCTCCTCATCGGTGAACGGACAGCGGAACTGATCAAGATCAGTGTCGGGACGGCTTACCCCGAGGAGAATCCCGAGACAATGGAAGTCAAGGGAAGGGATCTGGTGACCGGCATCCCCAAGACCCTTGAGATCAATAGCGAAGAGGTCCGGGAGGCTTTGGCTGAATCGATCAATATGATCATCGATACGGTGAGGATCACCCTCGAAGAGACGCCGCCGGAACTGGCCGCGGATATAGCGGACAAAGGGATCGTCCTGGTAGGCGGCGGGGCGCTCCTGAAAAATCTGGATGTCCTTCTCAGAGAGGTGACAGGACTTCCCATCACGATTCCGGATGATCCGCTCTCGGCCATTGTGTTAGGGGCGGGCAAGGTTCTCGACAACGAAAAGCTGCTTCGAAGCGTCACATTTCAGTACTAAGATTTTTAAAAAGGTTCAAAAATCTTTGATTACAGGGATTATGAAACGATTGCACAGAGAGCGTCAAGTCGTTTTTCAGGGCTCTCATATTAAAGATTGATGAGGATAAGAGACTTCCTCTTTCGAAGATACGCCATACCCACAGTCGTCATCCTCCTTCTGTTATCCGCCCTGATTCTGATATCATTGAGGGTAAAAGAGCGAAAGGGAACGGCCTTTATGGATGGTCTCCTGATGGAGATCTGCTCGCCCTTCCAGAAAGGTTCCACCTTTGTCATCAACAAGATCAAAGGAGTCTGCGAGGGATATCTCTTCCTGGTTCATCTTCACAGAGAGAATGAGCAACTCAAGAAGAGGATGGCCGATCTCCAGAGGGAGAACGATCAGATGAGGGAGATGGTCCTCTCCCATGAGCGTCTCCGGAAACTCCTCCAGTTTCGGGAGACGCTTTCATCAACAGTGATTGCCGCCGAGGTGGTCGGCCGGGACCCTTCCTCGTGGTTCAAGAGTGTCACCGTCAATAAAGGGGAGAAGGATGGAGTTCAGAAAGGGATGGCGGTTATCTCTCCGGAAGGGGTGATCGGCCAGATTCTTAAAACCGCTCCTTCCTATTCGGCCGTCCTCCTCATCACCGATTACAACAGCGCCATCGACTCCATCATCCAGAGAACCCGGGCCAAAGCGATTGTGGAGGGAGGGGGCGAGAACCGGTGTCAGTTGAAATATCTTCTTCGTGCGGAAGATGTGGTTGCGGGAGACAGGGTGGTCACCTCCGGTCTGGGTGGAAATTTCCCTAAAGGATTGATGATCGGAGAGATCAAGAAGGTGGACAAGAAGGGTTATGGCATCTTTCAATATGCGGAACTGACGCCCAGCGTTGATTTTACAAGGCTTGAGGAAGTCCTGATTATCAAGGAATCTCCTCCTCCACTTGCCGAGGAGAAAGGCAAGAAGGTGAGGAAGGCCAAATAAGTTTTCATTGCCGCCTGGCCTCTCACGAACATGAAAAATGCCGACTCTTATCCTCCCCCTCGATGGGGGAGGATTGAGGTGGGGGTGGATATGGCATTTTCCCTCTCACCCCCGCCCTCTCCCCTGCCTTCGCCGAAGCGGCTTCGCGCAGGCAGGCACCAGTGGAGAGGGGATAATTGGAGTTATTTTCTACATGAGTTCGGAGACAATCAAGAAAAGTAAAGAAAAAGGTTAAAAAGAAAAAGTGAAACGGATTTTTTTCCCTCTCATTTTAGGAGTTCTTTTTTTGATGGTTCAGACGACCTGGCTCACCTTGGTTCCGATCCGGAGGATACGGCCGGACATCGTCCTGATCCTTACCCTCTACCTGGGCCTTTCCTCTTCCCCCATCTCCGGAGGGATATTTGTCTTTTTCTTAGGTTATTTGATGGACCTCTTCTCGGGAAATGGCTTCGGCCTCTATGCCTTTTCGAGACCCTTTCTTTTTTACTGCGCACAGTTTTTAAAGGGCCGCATCTATCTTGAAAGCTTCCCCTCCCGATCTCTTTTCGTGTTTCTCTTTGCCCTTGGCGAAGGACTCATCCTCCTGATCCTTCTCAAGGCTCTCAATCCGGAGCGCCTTCCGAATCTCTATCCTCTGTTCTTCACCGTTTTTCTTCCTCAGTCTCTCAGCACAGCCATCCTCTCCTCGGTTTTCTTCTCCCTTTTGAAAAAGGGATCTTCTCTGCTCTATGCTCAGCCCGGGACAGGAATCGGAGGCAAGCGGTAAGTCATGATGGAGCTCAACACCCAGAGAATGGAAGATTTCAAAGAGAGGTCCCGATATCTTAAGCTCTTTGCGGGGGCGGCTTTTCTCTTGCTCTTTGTCTATCTCTGGCACCTCCAGGTGATCAAGGGAAACGATCTCCGGCAGTTATCGGAAAATAATCGAATCCGGATTCGCGAAATGGTTGCTGACCGTGGAATGTTGCTGGACCGAAAGGGGCAGATCCTGGCCCATAATCGGCCCTCCTTTGAAGTCTTTCTTGTGCCGGAAGATATCCGATCAAATCCGGAAGCGCTGGAGAAGATCGGGGAGATACTCAATCTCCCCCAGGAAGAAATCGACGAGAATATAAAGGGCCTTAAACGGCGGCCTGCCTTCAGGCCGGTCAAGCTCAAATCGGATATCGACTGGAACAGACTTGCCATCCTCGAGTCGAACCGGATTCATCTACCGGGGATTCTCGTGGATGTGAGGCCGAGGAGGGCCTATCAATATGACTCTCTCGCTTCTCATCTCATCGGTTACATCGGAGAAGTGGACGAAAATGAGCTGAGACAGGCGAAGGAGAAGACTTACCGCATGGGGGCCATGATCGGGAAGCATGGAGTCGAGCGCGAATGGGAAGCTCAACTCAAAGGAACAGACGGCGGCCGTCAAATTGAAGTGGACGCGCTGGGAAGGGAGATCAAGCCCCTCCGGAGCGTGGAGCCTTTTCCCGGGAACAATCTTTTTCTGACAATCGATTTCGATCTCCAGAAGGCGGCTGAAGATGCCTATCAGGATAAGAACGGAGCCCTCATTGCCATGGATCCAAAGACAGGACGCATCCTCGCCATGGTGAGCAAGCCTTCCTTCGACCCTTCCATCTTTGCGAGAGGCGTCAGCGCAGAAGAGTGGAGGGCGCTGACAGATCATCCTTTCAATCCCCTTCAGAACAAGGGAATTCAGGGGCAGTATCCTCCGGGGTCGGTGTTTAAAATCGTCACAGCAATCGCAGGCCTGGAAACGGGAGCCATCACCGCTCAAACACAGATTACCTGCACCGGCGTCTTCCCATATGGGAACCGGGATTTCCGGTGCTGGAAAGAGAAAGGACATGGAACCCTCAGCCTCCACCAGGCCCTCGTCGAATCCTGTGATACTTACTTCTATCAGGCGGGATTGAAAGTTGGAGTGGATGCCATTGCCCATTATGCAGGCGAACTCGGTCTGGGTAGAAAGACAGGGATTGGCCTCCCCCATGAAAAGGCGGGGATTGTTCCATCCACCTCATGGAAGAAGAAACGGTTTGGGGTTTCGTGGTATAGCGGAGAGACCCTCTCTGTTGCCGTGGGTCAGGGATATTTGAACGCCACCCCCCTTCAACTTTTAATCCTCATCTCAGCGGTCGCCAATGGAGGCAGACTCCATCTGCCGCAGGTCGTGGAGAGGGTGGAAAATATTTATGGGGAAAAATTGAAAGAATATCCTTCACAGGAGACAGGCAGAGCGAACATCTCAGAGAAAACGCTCCGTGTGGTCCAGGAAGCCCTGATGGGAGCGGTCAATGAGCCTCGTGGAACAGGATATGCCAGCGCATTAAAGCAGGTGAAAGTGGCGGGAAAGACGGGAACCGCACAGGTCGTTCGAATGGCAGCCGATTTTAAGAAAGGGGATATGAACCGGATGCCGATCAAATTTCGAGATCATGCGTGGTTTGCGGCCTACGCCCCCTTTGAAGATCCCCAGATCGCGGTTGTCGTCCTTGTTGAACATGGGGGTTATGGCGGGACGGCGGCTGCTCCCATCGCCAGAAAGGTAATCGAAAAATATTTCGATCTCGAAGCCTCTGCGCCTGCAAAGGCGGAGGAGGCTTCATCGGATTCTGTTTATGATTGATCGACGTCTCTTCATCCATTTTGACTGGGGTTTGCTTGGGATTGTCCTCCTCATCGTTTCGATCGGGATTCTCAATCTTTACAGCGTCACTTCGAACGAAGAGACAACCGGCGCGCCCCTCTATCTGAAACAGGTCCTATGGCTGGCCATTGGTCTGGGAGCCATGTTGGTCATCGCTTTCGTTGAATACCGATTCTATACGGACTTCGCCTATATTGCCTATGCCGTTGCCATGGTCCTTTTAATGCTTGTTCTGGGCTACGGTATTATCACTTCAGACGCCCAGCGGTGGGTGAAAGTGGGCCCCCTCACTTTTCAGCCTTCCGAATTTGTTAAGATTTCATTCATCCTGGCCCTGGCGAAATTTTTTCAAAGATACCCGGGCCGGGAAGGTTATTCGCTGAAACATCTTGCTTTCCCTTTTTTCCTCCTTTTTTTGCCGATGATTCTTATCCTTAAACAGCCCCATCTGGGGAATGCCATCATCCTTCTCCTGGTCTTCTTCTCAATTCTGGTCTTTGTTAAGGTTCGCTGGTCCTCTCTCATCACGCTTGGGGTGATCGGGGTTTCCATCCTTCCCCTTGTCTGGAGATTCCTGAAGGATTATCAGAAGCGGCGGATCATCACCTTCTTCAATCCGGACCTCGACCCCCTGGGCGCCGGCTATCAACTCATCCAATCGAAGATTGCTGTTGGATCGGGCGGGATCCTCGGGAAAGGTTTTATGAAGGGGACACAATGCAAGCTGGGGTTTCTGCCTGAACAACACACCGATTTCATCTTCTCCGCCATAGGAGAGGAATGGGGCCTGGTCGGAGGCTTCATTGTGGTGGGCCTCTATTTTTTACTGATTTTGTGGGGCCTTCGCATCGCCGTAGGGTCGAAAGACCGGTTCGGCGCCATCGTCTGTTTTGGCGTGGCGGCGATGCTCTTCTGGCATACCTTCATCAATATCTCGATGGTATTGGGATTGATGCCTGTGGTGGGGATTCCCCTTCCCCTGCTCAGCTACGGAGGCTCTTTCCTCATCTCCACATTGATCGGAATCGGCCTTCTCCTCAATGTGAGCATGAGGAGGTATCTCTTCTGAATGCGGAATGCGGAATGATGATTGCGGAATTTAAATCTGAAACCCCAATTCCGAATTCCGCAATCAGAAGGGCACCTCCTCATCGGAGCCGGGAAGGCCAGGATCGATATCAAATTCCTTTTCCGAGGCAGAGGCTTCAACAGGGGCCCCCATTGTCCCCAACATCTGCATCTGGTTGGCGATGATCTCCGTGGTATATCTCCGGTTTCCGTCCTTATCTTCCCATGTCCGGGTCTGGATCCGGCCCTCAATATAGACCTGTTTCCCTTTGCTCAGAAACTTTCCGCAGATTTCCGCCAATTTGCCGAAGGCCACGATCCGGTGCCATTCCGTGAGTGATATCTTTTCTCCGGATCGGTTGACACGGTTTTCGGTCGTTGCAATCCGGAAATTGGCGACCTGGGTGCCGCTTCCGAGGAATTTGACCTCCGGGTCTGCTCCCAAATTACCGACGAGAATCGCTTTATTGACTCCAGCCATAACCTCCTCCTTTAAGGAATGGACCCTGCGGAATTTATACCTTGGTAGGGACCTAATTTAATTCAACTTTAGTGTGAACCTTACATGGTTCACACCTTACCATTTCTTCAATCTCTTTTCAAGGAAATGTTTCACCAGGAAATGTTTCAACCCAAATCCCGATTTAGAAATTGTCATTGCGAGGGAACCGAAGCAATCTCGCCTTTTTCAATAAGATTGCCACCCCTGCGTGCCGTAATCCACTTCGGCGTGCAGGCACGAACCATGAAAATTTGCAAGTATTATCCTCCCCCTTGATGGGGGAGGATTGAGGTGGGGGTGGATAGTGTGTCTTCCCC